>Ga0209094_1000036_pt1 | contig 131943 bp, 120 predicted proteins | sample COGITO_mtgs_1004_2_FD_184790 | JGI IMG/M metagenome (GOLD analysis project Ga0209094, IMG submission 184790) | Pelagic marine microbial communities from North Sea - COGITO_mtgs_100430 (SPAdes) (version 2) | ecosystem: Environmental > Aquatic > Marine > Epipelagic ... | reverse complement strand
GCTGGCTGTGGTGGCGGTGGTGGGGCCGCGCGCGTAGCCGACCTGCTCCCGCCGTCAAGGATCGCCTGCGGCGCCCGCTTCGCGGCACCTTCGGTGTCCTTGACTGCGGGACCCGGTAGGTCGGCTTTCACGGGCGCACGGGGCGACGACCGACCTCGCTGCGCTCGGCGGGCGCCGCCCGCGCAAGCACGGCCCCACCAGTCACACGGGTCACATGTGCTCATCCGTTGGGCAGGAACGACACGAAATGCGGCCGGAAACGTGCCGTCTTCGCCCACTCGATGAGGCGATGTGAAGCATGTGACGGGTGGGGCGCCCGCGCATGCGGCGGCGCGAGCTTGCTCGTGCCGTCAGCGCGTCGAACAGTCGACCGGGAGAGGCTCGCAGTCAAGGGATGCCGCAGGCACCGCGCAGCGGTCGAGCGCAGCGAGATCCTTGACGGCGAGACCCGGTCGACTAAGCGCGCGGGCGCCGCACCGATCACGAGGAGCGCCCACCACCACGAAGAGCGCCCACCCACCACGAGGAACACCCACCCACCCCGAGAGAGGCCCAGGATCAGCCGAGCCGCGTCCGCCCGGCGTCGAGGGCGGCCTGGACGCCGTCCCACATGCCGCGTACGACGTCGGCCACGGGCAGGACCTGGTCGATGCGGGCCGAGACCTGGCCGGTGTTGGCGACGCTGGCCTCCATGTCGCCGCCGAAGTAGAGGTCGGTGATCCGGCCGAGCAGCTGGGCGTCGCCAGCCGCGGCACCAGCACCGAGCTCGTTGCGCAGGACTCGCATCGTCGGGTTGCCCGGGACGCTCAGCATCGTCGTACCGTCGTCGCCTGCGGCCACGATGGCGTCCTTGAAGTTCCGGTGGACGCCGGACTCGACGGTGGCCAGCATCCGCGTGCCCATCTGCACGCCTTCGGCGCCGAGGACGAAGGCCGCGGCCATGGTGGCGGCGTCGCAGATGCCTCCGGCGGAGATGATCGGGAGGTCGATCTGGGAGGCGACGAGGGGGAGCAGCACCATCGTCGAGGGGCTGAGCGCGCCCTTGAAGCCGCCGCCCTCGACCCCCTCGACCACCAGGCCGTCGACCCCGGCCGCGGCGGCCTTGTGGGCACCGCGCAGGTTGCCGACCACGTGGAAGACGGTGATGCCCGCGTCCTTGAGGCGCTCGGTGAACAACCCCGGGTCGCCGGCCGACGTGGCGACGTAGGACACCCCGGCGTCGACGAGGACGTCGACGATCGACGGGTCGTGCTTCCACCCCTGGATCATCAGGTTGGCGCCGACCGGCTTGTCGGTGAGGTCGCGCACGCGCTTGAGGTCAGCCTGCCCCTCCGGGGTCAGGGTCTCGATGATGCCCATCCCGCCCGCCTCCGAGACAGCCGCGGCCAGCTCCGCGCGAGCGATGTAGGTCATCGGGGCCTGGACGATCGGGATCTCGACCCCGAGGAGCTGCTGCACGCGGTTCATCCCCCAGGAGTACCACGTGGCAGGGTTGCGACGTGGCAGTGACGGACCTCGTGGCGGTGTGGCTCGGCGCCCTCGACGGCACGACCTGGTGGGAGCAGGACGCCGACGAGCCGACGTACTCCGCCAGCCTGATGAAACTCCCGATCGCCACCGCCGCGCAGCGGCGTCACGAGCGCGGCGAGATCGACCTCGACGCCGAGGTGCTGGTGCACGACGACTTCGACTCGGTCGTGGCCGGCCACCGCTACGTGCTCGACCGGGATGACGACCAGGACGACGCGACCTGGGACGAGGCGGCCTCGCAGGACAGTCGTACGACGCTGCGCGAGCTGCGTCGCCGCGCCTTGGTGATGTCGGGCAACCTCGCGACCAACCTGCTCCTCGAGGCGGTCGGCCTCGACGAGGTCACCTCCGTGCTGTCCGACGCCGGGTGCAGCGATCGGACCCAGGTCGTGCGGGGCATCGACGACTCACCGGCCCAGCGGGCCGGCATCTCCAACCTGGTCACGGCCCGCGACCTCGGCCGCCTGCTCGCCCGCACGCCGACGGAGGTCGAGGAGATCCTGCTCGACCAGCGCTACCGCGACGCCCTTCCCGCCGGTCTGCCGGCAGGCACGAGGACGGCCAACAAGACAGGCTGGATCGACGACCACACGCACGACCTTGCGATCGTGCGGCCGTCGGCCGAGCAGGGGGGCCAGCCGTTCGCGCTCGTGGTGCTCACCCGCCTCGCCGGTGTGTCCTACGACGACGGCAACCGGCGGATCGCCGAGCTCGCCGCCCAGGCCTGGGAGCGACGCCGATGACAGCCACGACGGCGTCGACGGCGACGGCGGGCGGAGGCGCTCCTCGCATCGCGCGCGTCGAGACGAGCCTGCTCCGCCTGCCGCTGCACACGCCGTTCGTCACCGCCCTGCGTCGCACGACCACGATCGAGACCGTGCTCGTCCGGCTCACCGACACCGACGGGTGCACCGGCTGGGGGGAGGCGCCTCAGGTGTGGCAGGTCACCGGAGACTCCCTCGCCGGGTCGCGCGCCTGCCTGGACGGGCCCCTGGCCGACGCGCTCGTCGCTGCCCCCGCCGACCCGGGGGAGACGGCTCCGATCATCCAGCGCGCCGTCGTCGGCAACAGGTCGGCCAAGATGGCAGCCGACGTCGCGCTGCACGACCTCGCGGCGCGACGAGCCGGCGTGCCCCTCGCCGTGCACCTGGCTCGCCTGGCGGGGCGCCCCGTGGGGGCTGGTGCGGCGACCCGGGTGCGCACCGACGTGACGCTCGCGGCCGGTGACGCCGCGGGGCTGGCGCAGGCAGCGCAGCAACGGGTCGCCGACGGGTTCGGCACGCTCAAGCTGAAGGTCGGCACCGACGCCGCCACCGACGTGGCGCGGGTGCGGGCGGTGCGCGACGCCGTGGGCCCCGACATCGGCCTGCGCCTCGACGCCAACCAGGGCTGGGACGCCTTCGCCGCGATCGCGGTCATCCGTGCCCTGGAGGACGCCGGTGTCGGCGTCGAGGTGGTCGAGCAGCCGGTGCCGGCCGGCGACGTGCTCGGCCTGGCCCACGTCACCGCCCACGTCGAGACGCCGATCATGGCCGACGAGTCGCTCTTCACCCTCGAGGACCTCGTGGAGATCATCCGCTGCGACGCGGCGGACCTGGTCAACGTCAAGCTCGCCAAGTGTGGGGGGCTGACGCCGGCCCTCGAGCTGCTCGGCGTCGCCCAGCGTCATGGCTTCGGCACGTTCGTGGGCTCGATGATGGAGTCGCACGTCGGCATCGGCGCGGCCGCCTCACTCGTGGCCGCGGTCGGCGTGACCAGCCTGCCCGACCTCGACGCCGCGTGGTGGGCGAGCGAGTCGCCGTACGACGGTGGCGTGACCTACGACCGGGACGAGATCTGTCTGCCCGCCCGACCCGGGCTGGGCATCGAAGGAGTGACGCCATGAGAGCACAGCGCCTGACCGCGGTCCGCGCGACCCCGGAGCGCGACGGGGAGCAGGTGACCCAGCTGCTCGTGGGCGACCGGGTCGAGATCCACCAGGTCCAGGGCACCTGGGTGCGGGTGACCGTGCCGGACCAGCCGTCGTCCAAGGACCCCAGCGGCTACCCCGGCTGGGTGCTGCTGGCCGACCTCGCCCACGACGAAGAGAGCGTCGTCGCGATCGCGCGCGGCTACCTGGGCACGCCGTACGTCTGGGGCGGACTGACCACCGACGGCATCGACTGCTCGGGACTGACCCACGTGGCCTTCCGGGCCGTCGGCATCAGCACCCCGCGCGACGCCTTCGACCAGGCCGAGGCCTGCCGGCCGGTCGCGCTCGGCAGCGAGCGACCGGGTGACCTGTGGTTCTTCGCCCAGGGCGGCCCGGGCACCCGGATCACCCACGTCGGCTTCGTCACCGGCCCCGACACGATGCTGCACGCGCCCGACTCAGGACCGCGACGCCACGTCGTGGAGGAGGCGTTGCCACCCGAGCGGATCGCGACGTTGGTCGCGGCCGGTCGGTTCGGGTCCCCGGAGTGACGCAGCGTGACGCAGGGTGACGCAGGGTGACGCAACGTGACGCAACCCGACCGTCACACCTCTTTGCAAGACTGGCGTCCATGAACCACTCCGCACTCAGCCCCCAGGCCCGCGACAAGGCGATCGCCACGATGTCCGGTGTCGAGGGCGAGGGCGAGCTCGACGTCCTGGTCGTCGGTGGTGGAGTCGTCGGCGCGGGCGTCGCCCTCGACGCTGTCACCCGAGGTCTCAACACCGGCCTGCTGGAGCAGCGCGACCTCGCCAGCGGCACGTCGTCGCGCTCGTCCAAGCTGATCCACGGTGGGCTGCGCTACCTCGAGATGCTCGACTTCGGACTCGTGCGCGAGGCTCTGGAGGAGCGCGGCCTCCTCCTCACGCGGCTGGCTCCGCACCTCGTCACGCCGGTGCCCTTCCTCTACCCGTTGACCCACCGTTTCTGGGAGCGCCCCTACGTCGGCGCCGGCCTGATGCTGTACGACGGCATGGCGATGGCCGGCAAGTACGACATGGGGGTGCCCAAGCACCGCCACCTCTTCCGCCGCCAGGTCGCGCGCATCGCGCCCGACTTCAAGACCGAGGCGATCACCGGAGCGATCCGCTACTACGACTGCCAGGTCGACGACGCCCGGCTGGTGACGGCCACCGCGCGCACGGCCGCCGAGTACGGCGCCCACCTCGCCACGCGGGTCCAGGTGACCGGCTTCTTGCGCGAGGGCGAGCGCGTCGTCGGCGTCACCGCCCGGGACCTCGAGCACGGCACCGACTTCGAGGTGCGTGCGCGCGTGGTCATCAACGCGGCCGGCGTCTGGACCGACGAGATCCAGGAGATGGTCGGCGGCCGCGGGGCCCTGCACGTGCAGGCGTCCAAGGGCGTGCACATCGTGGTGCCGCGCGACCGGATCCGCTCGGAGGCCGGCTTCATCGTGCGCACCGAGAAGTCGGTGCTCTTCGTCATCCCGTGGGGCCGGCACTGGATCATCGGCACGACCGACACGAAATGGGACCTCGACAAGGCCCACCCGGCGGCCAGTCGCGCCGACATCGACTACATCCTCGACCACGTCAACACGATCCTGCGCGAACCGCTCGACCACGAGGACGTCGAGGGCGTGTATGCCGGCCTGCGCCCGCTGCTGTCGGGCGAGTCGGAGCCCACCTCACGGATCTCGCGCGAGCACACGGTCGTCACACCGGTCTCGGGGCTGGTGATGATCGCGGGTGGCAAGTACACGACCTATCGGGTGATGGCCAAGGACGCCGTCGACGCGGCGGCCCACTCGCTGAAGACGACCACGAACATCACGATCCGCGACTCGATCACCGACCGGGTGCCCCTCGCGGGCGCCGAGGGGTACGAGACCCGGTCCAACCAGCGGGTCCTGCTCGCTCGGCGTTCGGGCCTGCACGTCGCGCGGATCGACCATCTCCTCGGCCGGTACGGCGGCCTGGTCGACGACCTGCTCGCCCTCATCGGCGAGCGTCGCGTGCTCGGGCTGCCGCTCGAGGGCGCCGAGGACTACCTCGCCGCCGAGGTCGTCTACGCCGTCACCCACGAGGGTGCCCGTCACCTCGACGACGTGCTCACCCGCCGGACGAGGATCTCGATCGAGACCTTCGACCGCGGTGTCGCGGCTGCTCCGGCCGTCGCCAAGCTGATGGCCGCCGAGCTCGACTGGTCGACCGAGCGCGTCGCCGAGGAGGTCGACCATTACCTGCGACGGGTCGAGGCGGAGCGGCAGAGCCAGCTCAAGCTCACCGACCAGGAGGCCGACGAGGCTCGGGTGAAAGTGCGCGACATCGTGTAGGAGCCTGAGGAGTAGCGACGCTCGCGCATTCACCGGCTGGCCGGTGAACCCCGCGCTTGGACGATGTTCGGACATCGTCCAAGTGCCTCATTCACCGGCCAGCCGGTGAATGAGGCACCGCGAGCCGGGAGCCCTGCGCCAGACCCGCTCAGGGCGCGCGTCCCAGGCGCACGCGCTGGGGCTCACTGAGCGGCAGAGCGGCGGCGCGCTCGTCTGCCGCTGCGGCCTCGGCGTCCCGGCCGAGTCGTCGCAGCAGGACGCCACGCGAGGCGTGCCACAGCGCGTAGTGGTCCAGCCCGTCGATGCTGTCGAGGAGCACCAGGCCCGCGGCGGGCCCGTCGCGCTCGGCCACGGCGACGGCCCGGTTCAGCCGGACGACCGGGCCTGCGTCCACCGTGAGGAGCACGTCGTACCAGGAGATCCCGGCATCCCAGTCGGTCTCGGACCACGAGGGGGCCAGGGCGTGACACGCCGCGATCGCCGCCTGGACGACGTAGCGATCGGGGTGGTCCGGGGTGCGACGCAGGCCTTCCCCGACCAGGGAGACCGCCTCCGCGATCGCCTCGCGGTCCCACCGCGAGCGGTCCTGGTCACCCAGCAGCACGGGCTCGCCGGCGTCGTCGAGGCGCGTCGCGCGGCGGGAGTCCTGCAGCAGCATGAGGGCGAGCAGCCCCAGTGCCCCGGGCTCGTCGGGCTGCAACCGGACCAGCAGGCGCGCCAGCCGGATCGCCTCGTCGACCAGCCGGACCCGCACGAGCTCGGCGCCCGACGTCGCGGCGTACCCCTCGTTGAAGAGCAGGTACGTCGTGGCGAGCACGGCTGCCCAGCGGTCGGGCAGCTCGTGGTCGGGCGGGACCCGGTAGGGGATCTTGGCCAGCTTGATCTTCTGGCGTGCCCTCGTGAGGCGCTTGGCCAGGGCGGGCTCGCTCACCAGCAGGGCGCGAGCGATCTCCTCGTTGCTCAGCCCGCACAGGGTGCGCAGGGCCAACGAGACCTGGGCGTCCAGGGCGAGGCTGGGGTGGCAGCACGTGAAGACCAGGCGCAGCAGGTCGTCGTCGACAGCGGAGGGCTCGAGGTCCTCGGCATCACCGACACCGTCGGCCATCGCGACCACCTCCTTGGGGCGACGGTTGGCCTCACGACGCACCAGGTCGATGGCGCGGCGCCGGGCCGTGAGGCGCAGCCAGGCGACCGGGTTGTCCGGGACCCCGTCGCGCGGCCACACCTCCAGCGCGCGCAGCGAGGCGTCCTGGACGGCGTCCTCGGCCAGCGCGAGGTCGCCGGTCCACCGGGTGAGGGTGGCGAGCACGTCGCGCCCCGATGAGCGGAGCAGCTCGCTCAGGGCGCGACGTGCCTCGTCGTCGATGCTCAGCTCAGCCGCCGAACTCGATCACCGGTCGCACCTCGACGGCCCCGTCCCAGGCGCCGGGGATCCTGGCCGCCCACGAGATCGCCTCGTCGAGGTCGGCGCACTCCATCAGGTAGAAGCCGGTGAGGACCTCCTTTGTCTCGGCGTAGGGACCGTCGGTGGTCACGATCTCGCCGCCCTTCTCCTCGAGTCGGACCGTGGTGGCGGTGGAGGTCTGGTACAGCGCGGCCCCGCCGCGCAGGATCGCGGCGGCAGCCTGGCCGAACTCGCCGTACTCGGCGATGGTGGCGGCCTCCTGGGGCGTGGTCCAGTCGACGTCGCGGCTGTAGATGACGGCTGCGTACTGGGGCATGGTGTCTCCTCGGGGTCTGGCGGCCGGGTGCCGCACTCAACCTAGAGACGAACGGCGTGCTCCGGGGAGGACACCCGACGCTCATGTTTCTGCATTTCGCGGTGCGCTCCCGTCCACACCCAGCAACGTTCCCGCGCTCGGCAGTCCGGTCACCGGGTTTCGATGCGCCCGTCTCGACCTCCTTCGTCGGTCGAGGGGCTTACTCAACCTTCGCCCGCTCCAGGACCGCGTCCAGGTCGAGCCCCTTCGGCATCGTGCCGAAGGCGCCGCCCCAGTCACGCGCCAGTCGCGTCGCGCAGAAGGCGTCGGCCACGGCCGAGGGCGCGTGCTGGACGAGCAGGGAGCCCTGCAGCACGAGAGCGAGCTGCTCGACGAGGCGTCGTCCGCGCAGCTCGATCTCGTCGATGTCGGAGAGCTCCTTCTTGACCACCGCGAGGGCGTCGTCGAGGCGGTGGTCGGCACCGGCGGCGACCTCGACCTCGGTGAAGAAACGGTCCAGTGACTCCGGCTCGCGCCCGATGGCGCGCAGCGCGTCGAGCGCGGCGACGTTGCCCGAGCCCTCCCAGATCGAGAGCAGCGGCAGCTCGCGGTAGATCCGAGGCATCCCCGAGTCCTCGACGTAGCCGTTGCCGCCGAGGCACTCCATCGCCTCGCCGGCCAGGACCGGTCCGCGTTTGCAGACCCAGTACTTGCTGACCGCCAGGGCCAGGCGGCGGAACGAGGCCTCGTCGTCGTCGCCGCGCACGGCGCGGTCGGTCGCGCCCGCGAGGCGCATCGCGACGGTGGTGGCCGCCTCGGACTCGACGACCAGGTCGGCGAGGACGTTGCGCATCAGCGGCTGGTCGATGAGCGCCTTGCCGAAGGCGTGCCGGTGCCGCGCGTGGTGGGTCGCCTGGACGACGGCGGCGCGCATGCCCGAGGCGGTGCCGAGGGTGCAGTCGAGCCGGGTCATGTTGACCATCTCGACGATGGTGCGCACCCCGCGGCCCTCCTCGCCGACCCGCCACGCGACCGCGCCGTCGTACTCGATCTCGGAGGAGGCGTTGGACTTGTTGCCGAGCTTGTCCTTGAGCCGCATCAGGTGCATCGGGTTGAGCGCACCGTCGGGCAGCACGCGCGGCACCAGGAAGCAGGTCACCCCCGAGCCGGTCTGCGCCAGCGCCAGGAACAGGTCCGACATCGGGGCGGAGGTGAACCACTTGTGACCGGTGAGCCGGTAGCTGCCGTCGGGCTGCTCGTGCGCCTGGGTGGTGTTGGCGCGCACGTCGGAGCCGCCCTGCTTCTCGGTCATCGACATGCCGGCGATCAGGCCCCGCTTGGTGGTCGGGACGCGCAGGCCGGGGTCGTAGGTGGTCGAGGTCAGCAACGGCTCGTACGTCGCGGCCAGGTCGGGGTCGGCGCGCAGGGCGGGCACCACGGCGTAGGTCATCGAGATCGGGCACCCGTGCCCGGCGTCGACGTTCCAGGCGATGAACTTCGCCGCCCGCGCGACGTGGGCACCGGGGCGCTCGTCGGCCCAGGGGGCGGCGTGCAGCCCGTGACCGACCGCGGTCTCCATCAGGCGGTGGTAGGTCGGGGAGTACTCGACCTCGTCGATGCGGTGACCGAAGCGGTCGTGGGTGGTCAGCACCGGGGGAGTGCGCTCGGCCAGGCGCCCCCAGTCCTGGGCCTCCGCCGAGCCGGCGAGGCGACCGAGCTCGCCGATCTCCTCGAGGGCCCAGCCCGCGCCCTCCCGCTCGATCGCAGCACGCAGGGCCGGGTCGGCCGACGTGTCGTGGCCGATGAGCGGCGGGGCCTGGTTGGTGACCTCGTGGGTGGGTGCGGTCATGAGGACGCTCCTAGGGATCGGGTGATGAAGGCGGTGAGCTCGGGTACGACGTGGGGCTCGGCGCCGCCGTGGTGCAGCGGGACGACCAGGGCCTGCGCCATCGCTCCCACCGCGGCCGCGGCACTCACGGCGGGGTCCTGGGCGGGCAGCTCTCCGCTCGCCAGGCCGTCGGCGACGAGGCCGGCGAACAGGTCGGTCCAGGCCGCGCGGTAGGTCAGTCGCTCCGCCTCGACGCCGGGATCGACGGGCTCGGCGATCAGCGCGTAGGCGAGCCGTGGTGAAGCCAGGGCGCGGCGGGCGAAGGTCTCCACGGCGCGGCTCAGCCGTTCGCCGACGGTCCCCGGCTCGGCGGCGGCCGCGGCCACCGCGTCGACCTCGCGCTGGGTCGAGGTGCGGAAGACCTCGGCGAAGAGCGCGCCCTTGTCGGGGAAGTGCCGGTAGACGCTCCCGGTCGCCACCTCGGCGGCCTCGGCGACGAGGGCGACCGAGCAGCCGGCGTAGCCGTGCTGGGCGACCAGGTCGTGGGCGGCTGCGACGATCCGGGTCCGGGTGGCGTCGAGCCGCTCCTGGACGGCGGTGGTGCGTCGATAGGCCACGCAAGTAGTGAACAGTAATTCATTCTTTGACGCAAGGGCGCGCAGGATGACTAAAGAATGGTCTTAGGCGTTGACAACTAGAACGTGTTCCAACAATGCTGACGCACGTCAACTTATGACCCGCGTCACACCCTTGGGAGGGACACCGTGACCCAGGCGCCGCCACCGACGGACCTGAAGATGCAGCGCTCGAGCCGGGACTCGGCGACCGTGCCCGGCCTGCTCGCCGACTGGCTCGCCGGGCTGCTGCCGTCCGGAGCCGAGCCCGAGGTCGTGCTCCACTCCGGGATCGACGCCAACGGGATGAGCTCGGAGACGCTGATCTTCGACGCCACCTGGACCGAGGGCGGCAGCCGCGACACCCACGAGTACGTCGCTCGCGTGGCTCCCGCTCCGCAGGACTTCCCGGTCTTCGAGACCTACGCCCTGGAGGACCAGTACGAAGCGATGCGCCTGGTCGGGAGCCTGAGCGACGTCCCCGTGCCGCCGGTCAGCTTCATGGAGCCGACCGGCTCGGTGCTCGGCACGCCGTTCTTCTTGATGGACCGGGTCGCCGGCCTGATCCCCCAGGACGTCCTGCCCTACAACTTCGGCGACAACTGGCTCTACGACGCCGGCGAGGCCGACCAGCGTCGTCTGCAGGACAGCACCGTCGCCACGATCGCCGCGCTGCACGCGATCCCGGACGCGGCGACGACGTTCGCCTTCCTCGACCCGCACCGGCCGGGCGCCACCCCGCTGGCGCGCAACGTGGCTCGCACGCGCGCCTGGTACGACTTCGCCGTCGCGGACATCGGCCGCTCGCCCACGACCGAGCGCGGCCTGGCCTGGCTCGAGGCGCACCTGGCCGACGCCGAGGCGCACGGCACGGGCGAGACCGTCCTGTGCTGGGGCGACTCCCGGATCGGCAACACGATCTACGAGGACTTCACGCCCGTGGCGGTGCTCGACTGGGAGATGGCCACGATCGGGCCACGCGAGCTCGACGTGTCGTGGATGGTCTTCGCGCACCAGGTCTTCGAGTCGATCACCGAGGTGATGCAGCTGCCCGGCATGCCGCACTTCCTGCGCGAGGAGGACGTGCTGATCGCCTATGAAGAGGTCACCGGTGTCGCGCTCGGCGACCTCACGTGGTTCCACGTCTACAACGCCGTGCAGTGGTGCATCGTCTTCATGCGCACCGGCGCCCGGCAGATCCACTTCGGAGAGATCGAGCGACCCGACGACCTCGAGTCGCTCATGCATCACAAGGGACTCATGGAGTCCATCCTCGAGCGGGCAGGAGCCTGACACAGCACATGGTCACCGGACTGGACGAGTACCCCATCCACCAAGCCCCGCTGCCCGTCACGTGGGCGGCGTCGAGCGATCGCAACTTCTACGACCGCTCCTACTTCAACGCCCACGACCGCACCGGCGACGTGTTCGCGATCTTCGGGCACGGCTACTACCCCAACCTCGGCACCAAGGACGCGTTCTTCCTGGTGCGCAGGGGTGACGAGCAGACCGCCGTCCACCTCTCCGACGCGATCGACGACGACCGCCTCAACCAGCGCATCGGCAACTACCGCCTCGAGGTGATCGAGCCGCTCCGGCGACTGCGCGTCGTGCTCGAGGAGACCGAGGGCATCGCGGCCGACCTGACCTGGGAGGGCTCGTTCGACGCACTGCAGGAGATGCCGCACGTGATGCGGGCGAGGTCGCGAGTCACCTTGGACGCCCAGCGCTTCGCCCAGGTCGGCACGTGGAGCGGCTCGTTCGCCATCGACGGCACCGAGCACGTCGTCACCCCCGACGTGTGGCTCGGGAGTCGCGACCGCTCGTGGGGGATCCGGCCGGTCGGCGAGGCGATCCCGGCGGGGGCGCCACTGGTGCCGGAGTTCGAGGGGATGTGGTGGTTCTACCTCCCGATGCGCTTCGACGACTACATGATCTGCCTGATCATCCAGGAGGAGCCCGACGGGCACCGGGCCCTCAACGACTGCCACCGCGTGTGGAAGGACGGACGGATCGAGCAGCTGGGCTGGCCCCACGTGAAGATCCGCTACGCGTCGGGCACGAGGATCCCGACGGGGGCCACCGTCACGTGCACGACTCCCGACGGCAAGCCGCTCGAGATAGAGGTCGACTCGAAGCTCGCCGTGCCGCTCCATGTCGGCGGCGGGTACGGCGGTGACTCCGACTGGACCCACGGCGTCTGGAGGGGGCCGGACTTCACCGAGCGCCTCACCTACGACCTGACCGCCCCCGACGTCGCAGGCCGCGTGATGTTCGGCGTGATCGACCACGTCGGTCGCGCCGTCTGCTCCGAGGGCGGGCGGCAGCAGGAGGGCTGGGGGCTCTTCGAGCACGGCGCCCTCGGCCGGCACGACCCCAGCGGCTTCGCCGACTGGTTCACCCTCGCCCCCTGACCCGACGACCTTCCCAGGAGACAGCATGAGCCTCGACCGCGACACCCTCTTCATCGGCGGCGGCTGGGTCGCCCCGGCCTCCTCCGAGACCATCCAGGTCATCTCTCCCCACTCCGAGGAGCTGGTGGCGACGGTGCCCGACACGACGCCGGCCGACATCGACGCCGCCGTGGCGGCGGCGCGCGACGCGTTCGACCACGGGCCGTGGCCGCGGATGACGCCTGCCGAACGGATCGACGTGGTGGCGGCGTTCAGCGGCCTGTACGCCGGCAAGCTCGCCGAGATGGCCGACGTCATCACCGCCGAGATGGGCTCGCCCACCTCGTTCGCCAACCTCGCCCAGACCCCGGCGCCGTGGATGCAGATCGAGGCGTTTCTCGGCATCGCGCGGGAGTACCCGTGGGAGGAGATCCGCGACGGTGCCCTCGGCTCGCCGGTGATGGTGCGCCGCGAGCCGGTCGGCGTGGTGGCGGCCATCCCGCCGTGGAACGTTCCCCAGTTCACGATCATGTCCAAGGTGATCCCGGCTCTGCTCGCCGGCTGCACGGTCGTGGTCAAGCCCGCCCCCGAGACACCGCTGGACGGCTACCTGATGGCCGAGCTCCTGGTGGAGGCCGGGGTGCCCGAGGGCGTCGTCAACATCGTCGCCGGTGGCCGCGAGGTCGGCGAGCACCTCGTGGCTCACCCGGGCATCGACAAGGTGGCCTTCACCGGCTCGACGGCCGCGGGCCGCAAGATCGCCGCCGTGTGCGGCGAGCAGCTCAAGCGCGTCTCGCTCGAGCTCGGCGGCAAGTCGGCGGCGATCGTGCTCGACGACGCGGACCTGACGACCGCGATCGAGGGCCTGAAGTTCACGGCTCTGATGAACTCCGGGCAGGCCTGCGTGGCCCAGACCCGCATCCTCGCCTCGCGCGCCAACTACGGCAACGTCGTCGACGCCCTCGCCGAGGCGGTGAGCCTCATGCAGGTGGGTGACCCGATGGACCCGGCCACCGAGATCGGACCGATGGTCGCCCAGCGCCAGCAGGAGCGCGTCGAGAAGTACATCGCGCTGGGCCAGGAGGAGGGTGCGCGCGTGGTGATCGGCGGCAACGGGATGCCCGACGGTCTCGACCGCGGGTGGTACGTGCGCCCGACGATCTTCGCCGACGTCGACAACGGCATGCGGATCGCGCAGGAGGAGATCTTCGGCCCGGTCCTCTCGGTGATCCCCTACGACGACGTCGACGACGCCGTGCGGATCGCCAACGACTCCGACTACGGCCTCGCCGGCACCGTCTGGACCGGTGATCGGGAGGCCGGCCTCGACGTGGCCCGTCGGGTCCGGGCCGGCACGTACGGCGTCAACACCTACACGATGGACTTCGCGGCGCCCTTCGGCGGCTTCAAGGCCTCCGGGCTCGGACGCGAGTTCGGGCCGGAGGGCCTGGGGCAGTACACCGAGCTGAAGTCGATCTACCTGGAGAACCCGCCGGCGCAGTGACGTCGAGGGTCGCAGCGGCTCGGCTCAGAGCCGCCAGCCGAGCCGACGTCCGAGGTGCTCCTCGAGGCCGACGACGTCCTCGGCGAGCGCCTCGACGAGGAACCCTCGTGCGGCCGGGTCCATGTCGTCGTAGGTGCGCGAGTTGAGCTGCTCGAGCGCGCCGGCAGAGGGGGGTGCTGCCGGAAGGCGCAGGTGACGGCGTACGGAGTCGACTGCGGCCTGAGGGTCGCGCTGGAGGTCGTCGGTGGTCAGGACGAGCAGGGACTCGGCTGGGACGTGCTCCTCCCACCGCAGGAGCTGCTGGAGGTAGCGCCCGCGCCGCACGTAGGAGAACCGCTCGACGGCGCTCTCTCGGGCAGATCCCGCACACAGCCGGTCCCAGGCGGCGTCGGTGCGCCAGGACTCGCGTTCGAGGGCCCGCAGGAAGTCCGGCTCGGACTCCTGACCCAGGGAGCGCGAGTGCTGGAAGTGGGAGTAGGCCCGGTCGATCGGGTGACGCAGGACGGCGACGAGCCGGACGTCGGGCATCGTGGAAGCGACTCGCTCGGGCACGCGCGGGTGGAGCAGGTAGTACGGCGAGGACTCGCCGGAGACCATGCCCGGCCGCGCGATCGGGAAGCTCGACCGGTACCACGCCTCGCCGCGGGCGTAGTGGTGGTCGAAGTAGTGCACTTCCTTCTCCACCCCCCGCCGGATGTCGGACGTGGAGGTCAGCCAGGAGTGCAGCGACGTGGTCCCCGACTTCATCGCGCCGATGATCAGGAAGTCGGGCAACGCTCGGCGGTTGCTCGACGAGCGGCGCAGCGCCCGGATCGCCGACCGGGCCACGGGAGCCCCGGGGCGGTCCTTGCCCGTCGGCCGCAGGCGGAGGGGTGCGCCCGTGCTGGGCAGGCTGAGCATGAGCGAACGCTACGAGCCCCTGCTGAACGGCCGGTGAACGTGCGGGGCGGCTTCGTCGCCGGGACGCCGGCAGCCGGGTTGACAACGATGACATGTGTGTAAAGCGCCACATGGGGCTACCAATGGGTAGCAACGGAGACCCCCGTCACATACTCTCGGTATATGAGCGTTCCCGAGAACCCGCCACCCAACACCCCTGATGCCGGTGGCGGGGGCCGACCCCTCATCGAGGGGCCGGCTGACCCCGAGCACGACCCGACCGCCTCCTACGCCCTGGAGCCGGAGCACGTCGAGCGCCTGACCTCGCGGCTGCTCGCCACCTCGGGTCGCACCGTTCGCGTGGAGACGCCCTTGACCGGTGCGCCACTGGCGCACATCCCGCAGTCGACCGACGCCGACGTGGAGGAGGCCTTCGTGCGGGCCCGTCGAGCCCAGGCGATCTGGGCGCGCACCTCGCTCGACGAGCGGGCGGCGATGCTGCTGCGACTGCACGACCTCGTGCTGGAGCGCCAGGACGAGATCATCGACCTGACCGTGTGGGAGTCGGGCAAGGCCCGCAAGCACGCGTTCGACGAGCCGCTGCACATCGCGCTGACGGCTCGCTACTACGCTCGCACCGCCCACCAGCACCTCGACACCCAGCGCAAGATCGGCGTCGTCCCGGCGCTGACGCGAGTCGAGGTCAACCGAGTGCCCAAGGGTGTCGTCGGGATCATCTCGCCGTGGAACTACCCCTTCACGATGGCGCTGTGCGACGGGCTGCCCGCCCTGCTCGCCGGCAACGCCGTGGTGACGAAGCCCGACGCGCAGACCATGCTCACCGCGCTCCTGGGAGCCCGGTTGCTCGACGAGGCCGGCTTCCCGAAGGACCTGTGGCAGGTCGTGGCCGGACCCGGCTCGCAGGTCGGTACGTCGATCGTGACCCGTGCCGACTACGTCTGCTTCACCGGCTCCACCGCGACCGGCAAGATCATCGCCCGCCAGTGCGCCGAGCGCCTGATCGGTTGCTCCTTGGAGCTCGGCGGCAAGAACCCGCTGCTGGTGCTGCGTGACGCCGACCTCGAGAAGGCGGCCGAGGGCGCCGTACGAGCCTCGTTCTCCAACGCCGGGCAGCTGTGCGTCTCGATGGAGCGGATGTTCGTGGCCGACCAGGTCTACGACCGGTTCGTGGAGCGCTTCGTCTCGCGCACGAAGGCGATGACCCTGGGCGCGAGCATGGAGTGGGGCAACGACATGGGTTCGCTCATCTCGCAGGACCAGCTCGACACCGTGGTCGCCCACGTCGACGACGCCGTCGCCAAGGGGGCGCGGGTCCTCGCGGGGGGCCGCGCTCGTCCGGACCTCGGCCCCTACTTCTACGAGCCGACCATCCTCGAGGGCGTGACGCCCGACATGACGTGCTTCGGTCACGAGACGTTCGGGCCGGTGATCGCGCTCTACCGCTTCCACGACGAGGCCGACGCGATTGCGCGGGCCAACGAGGGGGAGTACGGCCTCAACGGCTCGATCTACAGCCAGGACGGTGACCGTGCCCGCGCCATCGCCCGGGAGATCCGCTGCGGGACCGTCAACGTCAACGAGGCCTTCGGGGCCACGTTCGCCAGCATCGACTCGCCGATGGGCGGGATGCGCGAGTCGGGCATGGGTCGACGCCAGGGCAGCGAGGGCGTCCACCGCTACACCGAGTCGCAGTCGGTCGGCACCCAGCGGCTGATCCGCTTCGCGCCGATGCTGGGTATGTCCGACGAGACCTATGCCAAGGTGATGACCGCCAACCTGAAATTCATGAAGAAGCTGGGGAGAGCATGATGACCGAGGCCGCACGCACGCAGCAGTCCGACTTCGACGTCTTGGTGATCGGATCCGGCTTCGGGGGATCCGTCTCGGCGTTGCGCCTGACCGAGAAGGGCTACAAGGTCGGCGTGCTCGAGGCCGGCCCGCGGTTCGAGGACGCCGACTTCGCCTCCGGCACCTTCGACCTGAAGCGCTACCTGTGGGCGCCCGCGATCGGGTGCTACGGCATCCAGCGCATCGACGCCGTGCGCGACACGATGATCGTGGCGGGTGCTGGCGTCGGGGGCGGATCGCTGGTCTACGCCAACACGCTCTACGAGCCGCTCGACGCGTTCTACCGCGACCCGCAGTGGTCGGGCATCACGGACTGGAAGGACGAGCTGGCGCCGTACTACGACCAGGCCAAGCGGATGCTCGGCGTGGTCGACAACCCCGTCCGGACGCCGGCCGACGACGTGATGGAGAAGGTCGCTACCGACATGGGAGCCGGGGACACCTTCCACCCGACTCCGGTGGGGGTCTTCTTCGGTGGTCCCGAGCAGGGCCCCGGCACCAAGGCCGACGACCCGTACTTCGGCGGCGAGGGCCCCGAGCGCAACGCCTGCATCAACTGCGGCGAGTGCATGTCGGGGTGTCGGCACAACGCGAAGAACACCCTGGTGAAGAACTACCTCTACCTCGCGGAGAAGAAGGGTGCCACGGTCCTGCCGCTGACGACGGTCACGCGCGTCGTGCCGCGTCGCCTGGGTGGCTACGAGATCCACGTGAAGTACACCAAGGCCAAGCGCCGGACCAAGGCGTCGACGCGGGTCATCACCGCCGACCAGGTCGTCTTCGCCGCCGCGTCGCTGGGCACCCAGAAGCTCCTGCACGCGCTGAAGAACGACGGCGACCTGCCGCGGATCTCCGACCGCCTCGGCTACCTGTCGCGCACCAACTCGGAGTCCATCCTGGGTGCCATCGCCCCGCGCAGCGACGCGACGGACTACTCGTACGGCGTGGCGATCACCTCCAGCTGGCACCCCGACGAGAACACCCACATCGAGCCGTGCCGCTACGGCAAGGGCTTCAACGCGATGGCGATGATGCAGACGGCGCTGACCGACGGGGACGGCGACGCCCCGCGTTGGGCCACGTGGCTGAAGGCGATGTGGACCGAGAAGAAGAACCTCTTCGAGCTCTACGACCTCAAGCACTGGTCGGAGCGCACCGTGATCGCGCTGGTGATGCAGAGCCTCGACAACTCGATCACGACCTACAGCAAGAAGAACCCGCTGACCGGCAGGTGGCGGATGACGTCGCGCCAGGGTCACGGTGCGCCGAACCCGACCTGGATCCCGGTGGCCAACGAGGCCGTGCGCAAGATCGCCGGCGTGCTCGGTGGCACGCCCGGCGGCAACGTGGGAGAGCCGTTCAACATGCCGCTCACCGCGCACTTCATCGGGGGGTGCGCCATCGGCACAAGCCCCGAGACCGGTGTGGTGGACCCCTACCAGCGGGTCTTCAACTACCCGGGCCTGCACGTCGCCGACGGGTCGGCGATCTCGGCCAACCTGGGCGTGAACCCATCGCTGACGATCACTGCCCAGGCCGAGCGCGCGATGGCGCTGTGGCCCAACAAGGGCGAGGCCGACGCACGGCCCGCGCTCGGCGCCGACTACGAGCGGATCGAGCCCACGGCACCGGTCTCACCGGCGGTCCCCTCGCACGCCCCGGGTGCGCTGCACCTGCCGATCGTGGGCGTCTCGTGACACTGGTCTAGACCGCGGAGAAAGTTTTCGCCCCGGAGCCGTAACCCGAGTCACAGCTCGTCGTTGAGCCCTCGAACTCGGTGATACATGCTCCCTCCCGAAGGGCCGAGTTCATTGTCCGTGCACTGTCCAACATGTGCTGGACGCGCAGGCCCCGCCACCCTCCCTCCCCGGCGGGGCCTGCTGCACGCTCGGTCCTGTCGTTCGTCGAGTAGCGCGCGGAAGCGACGAAGGAGCAACGCCGGGCGTATCGAGACGCCGCGAGCCGACCGTCACCCCGACCACCGCCCTCGATAGAGTCACGCCATGACAGCGGCGCCTCCTGTGGCAGAGCACGACCTGGTCCTCGTCGTCGACTTCGGGGCGCAGTACGCCCAGCTGATCGCGCGTCGCGTCCGGGAGGCGAAGGTCTACTCCGAGATCGTGCCGCACCACGTGCCGGTCGCCGAGATGCTCGCCCGCAAGCCGAAGGCGATCGTCTTGTCAGGCGGTCCCTCGTCGGTCTACGAGGAGGGCGCGCCGGCGATCGATCCGGCCATCTTCGAGGCCGGGGTGCCGGTCTTCGGCATGTGCTACGGCTTCCAGCTGATGGCCCTCGGGTTGGGCGGCGAGGTCTCGGCGACCGGGGCGCGGGAGTACGGCCGCACTCCGGTGACCGTCACCGCCGAAGGCACGCTGCTCTCGGGCATCCCCGCGGCGCACTCGGTGTGGATGTCGCACGGCGACTCGGTCACCGCGGCGCCGCAGGGGTTCGACGTACTGGCCTCCACGACCGTCACCCCGGTGGCCGCCTTCGAGAATGTCGAGCGCGGCATGGCCGGGGTTCAGTGGCACCCCGAGGTGATGCACACCGAGCACGGTCAGCAGGTGCTGGAGCACTTCCTGCACGACATCGCCGGGTGCCGCCCGACCTGGACGATGGTCAACATCGCCGAGGAGCAGATCGAGGCGATCCGGGCGCAGATCGGCGACCGTGGCAAGGCGATCTGCGGCCTGTCCGGTGGCGTCGACTCCGCCGTGGCGGCGGCGATCGTGCAGCGGGCCATCGGTGATCGGCTGACCTGCGTGTACGTCGACCACGGGCTGATGCGCAAGGGCGAGACCGAGCAGGTCGAGCGCGACTTCGTGGCCGCGACGGGCGTGGACCTCAAGGTGGTCGACGCCGAGAAGCGCTTCCTCGATGCCCTGGTCGGCGTGAGTGACCCGGAGGAGAAGCGCAAGATCATCGGACGCGAGTTCATCCGCGTCTTCGAGGCCGCCGAGGCCGAGGTCCTCGCCGATGCCGTGACCGGCGCCGACGGCGACAAGGTCGCCTTCCTGGTCCAGGGCACCCTCTACCCGGACGTCGTCGAGTCCGGCGGGGGAGCGGGTGCCTCCAACATCAAGTCGCACCACAACGTCGGCGGGTTGCCGGACGACCTCGAGTTCGAGCTCGTCGAGCCGCTGCGCACCCTGTTCAAGGACGAGGTGCGGATGGTCGGCGAGCAGCTCGGCCTACCTGCCGAGATCGTGCATCGTCAGCCGTTCCCCGGGCCCGGCCTGGGCATCAGGATCATCGGCGAGGTCACCCGCGACCGCCTCGACATCCTGCGCGAGGCCGACGCCATCGCCCGCGAGGAGCTCACCAGGGCGGGACTGGACCGCGACATCTGGCAGATGCCGGTGGTCCTGCTCGCCGACGTCCGCTCCGTCGGCGTCCAGGGGGACGGACGCACCTACGGCCACCCGGTCGTGCTCCGACCGGTGACGTCCGAGGACGCGATGACCGCCGACTGGGCGCGGCTGCCCTACGAGCTCATGGAGCGGATCTCCACCCGCATCACCAACGAGGTCAGCGAGATCAACCGGGTCACCGTCGACATCACCTCGAAGCCGCCCGGCACGATCGAGTGGGAGTGAGCCGGGCGCTAGACCGCGGCCCCGTGCACGATGTCGCCGCGTAGCGGCGCGATGGTGGCGAGCACCTGGGCGATCAGCTCGGGGGCGACCGGGACGGACTCGAGCACCGCGACCAGGTGGGCGACGGTGCGGTCGAACATGTCGTCGGTGATCTGCAGGCCGGCGTGTGCCGTGGCCATGTCCCGACCGGCATAGACCGCGCCGGAGCCCAGGGCTGCGGAGAGGAAGAGGGTCATGTGGTGGCGCAGCCGCGTCATGTCGATGCCGGCGAAGGCCGGGGCGATCTCCTCGTCGCCGAGGAGTCGGGAGTAGAGCCCACCGACGACCGTGGTGATGGCGTCGCGACCGCCGAGATGGTCGTACAGAGCCTGGTCCATGGGTGCTCCTTCGGTGCGCGTCGCGAACCCTCCCGGCCGTGACGTCCGACCGAGCCTAGGCACGGAGGCCTCGGCGCGCAGTCGAATCCGACGATGGGTGTCAGGAGTGCGGTTCTGAGCCGGGATCCAGCCTGTCGGAGGTGCTCATTCGCGCGGGGTCGGCGCCCTGCGCCGACGGCACGGTGGCGCGGGACTCCACGATGGCGAGGGCGGCGAAGCCGCTGATGCACTTGTCGAAGAGCGAGATGACCAGGTTGGACAGGAACGTCGAGACCAGCACGAGGTGGGTGATGGCAACCAGGTGGTCGGTGGCGGTGGTGCTGGCGTGACGCAGCGAGTCGTCGAGCACGTAGACGATGGGCACCGCCACCACCGAGCAGGCTGCTGCGCAGATCACGTTGAGGCTGAAGAAGCGCGGGATGCTGCGGCCCATCCCGAAGCGCCGCACGCCGTACCCCCAGACGAGGGCGCCGGTGACGTTGACCAACGCGAAGGGGAAGGAGTTGACGCCCGACATCAGAGCGCCGGAGGTGTTCGTCGCGACGCCCACCAGTGCGCCCCACCACGGACCCAGCAGGATCGCCGACACGGCGGTGCCGGTCATGTCCAGGTGCAGGGGCAGGTCGAGCAGCAGGACGACGCCGCGGCCGACGAGGTTGATCCCGACACAGGCGAGCAGGATGGCCGCGATCCTCGTCAGCGAGCGCTGCCGCGAGGCGCGGTCTGCCGCGGGGGCCACCACCGCAGCCGCAGGCTCGATCGCAGCTTCGCGCGATGTCTCGGCCACCCCGGCGTCCGAGGTCGTCTCGCCCGAAGTGGCGGGTGCAGCGGCTGGGGAAGTGGCGGCCGGGACCGCAACGGTGAACACGTGGGTGGACGCGTTCGGGAGCGACGACGGTCTCGGGGGAGACGACGGTGCGGTGGGCCTCGAGGGGGCGCCGTCCTCGGCGCCGTCGGGAGTCGCCCGGCGGGCGACGCTCACCCAGGCCTCGACGCTGTCCTCGCTCAGGTCCAGCGCGACGAGGACCTCCCGCACGAGCCCGACGTCCAGGCGGCGACGACCGGTCCGGAAGACGTCGTACACCGTCGAGCGCGCGATCCGGGCCCGCTCGGCGGACATCCCGGCTGCCTCGCGGTGGGCCGCGATCTCCGCTGCGATGACGGCGTACGACGGGTTGCCGGCCTCGGCCCGCAAGGCACGAAGCTCCTCGGAGAACGCATCGATGGAGACGCGCCCGACGCTGGGGCCGATGATCTCGTCATGCATGCCTGGTTGGCCCCCATGATCTGTGTGCTTGACCTCCGGCCGTCACCCTAACCAGCGCCGCCGACCGATGTCCTTGATTCCACATTCGCCCGAAGTGAAATGCCGGCACAGCATGTCCTCTCCTGACCCGGACTCCGTGCGCATCGGGGCTCAGCTCGCGTCGACGCGGCGGTAGACCACGAACGCCGCGGTCTCGTGGACCACCGCGTAGCGCCGCAGCAGCTCCGGGGCGTCGAGGAGCGCCTCGGTGACCCGATCGACGGACGACTCGTTCTCCACCCGCGTCTCGACCTCGCGGTGCATGAAGATCCAGCGCACCTCGGAGGAGGGGTCCAGCAGGGTCGCGTCGAAGAGCGGTCCCGTCGCGCGGTTGACGTAGGCGCGGTGGTCGATGCCGATGACCGGAGTGACGAGCAGGGAGCTCTCGTCCATCAGGATCCCACCGCCGTCGTAGTGCTCGCCGACCCACCGGGCCACCTGCTTCACCTCGCGGTAGGCGCCGTGCTGGACGGCGGCCTCCTGGATCACCGACACCCGGGTGTCGGGGTCCTCGGCCCACCAGAGGTTCTGCCCGACGAGCGCGACGGCGACGGCGACCGCCCCCACGCCGGTCACGAGTCGGCGCGCGTCGACCCGCTTCCCCACGAGCGTGACCAGAACCGCCGCGAGCAGCGCGGCCCACGGGAGCCCGGACAGGACGTAGCGGTTGTTGTAGGCGCCGGTGGGCAGAGACACGTCGTTGGTCATGATGTGCTGACCGGTCGTCAGGCTCACGAAGAGGAACACGGTCGAGGTCCCGGCGAGCCAGACCAGCAGCGCCCGGTTGTCCAGGCCCCAGCCGAGCGTCATCACGACCAGACCGGCGGCGGCCACGAGCAGTCCGACGAGCCCGATGTTCTCGAGCATCGCCTCGCCCAGGACCTCCAGCGAGAGCCCGGGGTTGCCGGCGGTCGTGAGCCGCCCGCTGTCGGCGAAGACCCGCGTGTAGGCCGCCGCCGAGTACTCGCCGGTGAGGAACTCCGTCGGGGTCCCGTAGACCGACAGGTTGTAGGCGAGCCACCAGCCGACCGCTGCGATCGAGGGCCCGGCGAAGGAGGCCGCCAGGACCGCGGCTCGCCGTGCGCCACGACCCTGTCGGAGCACCACGATGACCACGAAGATGGTCGCGCTGATCACCAACGCCCACCCCTCGTAGCGGGTCAGCACGGCCAGCGCCGCCGGGATGCCGGCGAACACCGCCAGCTCGCCGCCGCTGAGTGCTCGGGGGCTGAACGCCCACCCGGCGAGCCCGGCGAGACACATCATCAGAGCCGCGACCAGGACGGGCTCGGTCAGCGCGGTCGTCCCGACGTAGAGGTACGCCGGGTTCGCCAGCAGGACGGCGAGCCCCACGGCCTGCGCGGCTCGTCCGAGGTCCAGGCGGACCATGATCCGGAAGAGCGCTGCGCTCGAGGCGCCCAGGCACAGCGACCCGAGGATGCAGGCGGCCACTCCGGTGGAGAAGAGCCACTCGACCTGGACGAGGGGGAGCAGGAGCAGGTGGGGCAGTGGCAGCCAGACAGTCCCGAGCTGGGACAGTCCGGGGGCACGGCTGTCGGTGATCCGCTGCGCGATGGTGAGGTGCGCCATCGCGTCGCCGTAGTCGAGGTTGGTGCCGGCGCGCACCGTCCACCACGAGGCGAGCGCCCCCACCAGGGCGCCGAGGACGAAGACCGCGACGGTGCCCGGAACCTGTCGGCGGGGATGGACGTGACGCTGTATCCAGGGCAGGCGTCGACCCGGTCGCGACCTGCCCTCGGTCGCCACGACCTCGCGCGAGTGAGGCGTGGCCGAAGACGGATGGAGCACCGTCATCTATCCCCCCATGGATTCAGACACCTCCAAGGAGACCAGAGGAAAGGCCGTGGCGCCACTCCTGGTGCGTGGCGGACGTTCGGCAATCAGCAGGCGTCGGGCACGGGAGGAGCCGTCGGCGGAGCGCTGGGACGCGCGACGGGTCTGACCAGCAGCGAGAAGGTCTCGTCGAGCTCATGACCCGTCGTGCCGTCGTGGGCGACGTGCTGGGTCCAGGTGACGCCGTCGTACCAGCGGTACTCCGTCCGACCCCAGGGATCGGACAGCCAGGCTGCTCCGGGGCGGGTCCAGGTGCTCATCTCGTCGTGCTCCCACAGCTCAGCGGCGGTGGGCCCGTCCCACGGCGCTCAGCACCATGTCAGTCGGCGCAGGTCCTGCTCGTCGGCGAACCAGGTCGTCCGGACAAAGTCCGGACAGGATCAGCCGCCGGCGGGACGCATCACGTCCTCGGCGAAGCGCCGCATGCCGTCCAGCTTCTGCTCCAGCGTCGCCTCCACGCCGCTGTAGTAGGCCCACGGCATCGTCCAGACCTCGGTGATCCCCGCGGCGCCCGCAGTCGCGAAGTGCTCGGGGAGGAACGCGTCGGACAGGGCCGTGATGATGTCGAAGCGCCCCTGCCTGCCCCCCTCGGCACGGATCTGGAGCAGCCGTCCAGCGTGGGCGCAGGCCTCCTCGACGGTGTAGATGTCGCCGACCCACCCGTCGTGGCGAGCGGCGCGGGCGAAGGCGATCTCGGACAGCCCGCCGACCAGGATCGGGATCGGGGCCGAGGGTGAGGGGTTCATCTGCATCCGCGGCGCGGAGTAGAAGGCGCCGTCGAACTCCGTCCACCCGGGCTCCCACAGGGCCTTCATCAGGGCCAGGCCCTCGTCGGTGCGCTTGCCACGGGTGTGGAAGTCCTCGCCCAGGAGCGCGAACTCCTCCTTGCACCAGCCGATGCCGATCCCGAGGGAGACCCGGTCCCCGGACAGCACCGCCGCCGTGCCGACCGACTTGGCCACCTGGAACGGGTTGCGCATCGCGGCCACGTAGACGGAGGTGAAGAAGCGGACTCGGGTCGTGACTGCCGCGAGGGCCCCGATCAGCACCCATGGGTCCGGCCACTCCGCCTCGATGTCCCAGCGCCGCGAGCCGTCGGCGGTGTAAGGGTACGGCGTCGCGAGCTCTTCGAGGTCGACGACGTGGTCGGGGACCGAGATCGCGTGGTACCCCAGCTCGTCCGCCGCTCGGGCCAGGGGGATCAGGTGGTCGACGGGCTGGAAGGCGGTGACGATCGAGAAGCGCACCGCCTCAGGATAGCGCTGACTAGAACGTGTTCTACCAGCCACGGCGACGGTCTAGGGTGACGGCATGATGCGGGCCATCCACCATGTCGATCTGTGGGTCGGCGATGTCGACACGGCCGCCGAGGAGTGGGCCTGGCTGTTCGGTGAGCTGGAGTGGGAGGCCGACGACCGGCACCGTTCCTGGTGCCACCCGGACGGCACCTACGCCTTCCTCGAGCACTCCACCGACCAGGTCGACGGGCCGCACGAGCGCCTCCGGGCCGGGGTGAACCACCTGGCCTTCACCGTCGACTCGCGCGAGCTGCTCGACCGGATGCGCGCCGAGTCGAGTGCGCACGGCTGGCACGAGCTCTTCGCCGACCGCTACCCGCACGCCGGCGGTGAGGAGCACGTCGCTCTCTACCTGGAGAACTCCGAGGGCTTCGAGGTCGAGGTGGTCCTCGAGCCCGCCGACTAGCCGACTAGCAGGCTGGCCGGCTGGACTGCTCGCCGCGGCGACGCACAGCCCACCGACAGGCACATCCCACGCCCACCACAGTGCGCGACAGCACGATCCTCTCGACCGTGAGACCGATCGAGAGGGTGGCAGCGCGTGTGGGGTGTGTGGAGGAAGGGACGTCGGCGGAGTCGCGTCGTCGGAGGGCTCGCTCTCGTGCTGGTGCTGGCGGCCGCGGCGGGAGGCTGGCTGCTCACCCGTGGCAGCGAGCCGGCCGCGGCGACCGCCACCACCGCCACCGTCTCGACCGAGACCGTGCGCGACACCGTGGCGGTCAGCGGCACCATCGAGCCGGCCGCGTCGGCTGACCTCGACTTCGCGGTCGGCGGCACCGTCACCCGCGTGCTCGTCGAGGCCGGCGACACCGTCAAGGTCGGCGACGCCCTGGCCCGCGTCGACGACACGGCCCTGGTGGCGACCCGTCGTGCAGCGCTGGCGACGCTGGAGGCCGCTGTCGCCCAGCTCGACGAGGACGAGGACGGCGGCGCCGACGAGACCCGGCTTGCGGCCGACCAGACCGCGGTCGTGGCAGCCCGCAGCGCGCTCACCGAGGCGCGCAGCGACGTCGACGGCGCCACCCTGCGCGCAACGATCCGCGGCACCGTGACCGCCGTCGACCTCGAGGAGGGCGACGTGACGGGCTCGAGCGCCTCGGGAGGCGCCGGCGCGACGAGCGGCACCACGACCGAGACCAGCACCGCCGCCGTCTCCATCGTCTCCACACGGCGATTCGTCCTCGATGCCACGGTCGCGGCGGCCGACGCCGCGCAGGTGAGTGAGGGGCTCCAGGCCGAGATCGCCGTCAGCGGCGTCACCGACACCGTCTACGGGACCGTGTCCGAGGTGGGCGGGGTCGCCGAGACCAGCTCGACCGGATCGGCAGTATTCGCGGTCAGTGTCGAGGTCACCGGTGCCCGCGACGACCTGTATGCCGGCACCACCGCCGACGCCACGGTGATCGTGGAGCAGCTGCCGGACGTGCTCACGGTCAGCACCGGCGCCCTGCTGTCCGACGGCGACACGACGTACGTCGAGAAGGTCGGCGAGAACGGCACCGAGCGCACCGATGTGGAGATCGGCGACACCTACGGTGCGACCACCCAGGTCGTCTCCGGGCTGGCCGAGGGCGATGTCGTCGAGGTGCAGGGCTTCACCCGTGGCCCCGGGACGATCGGCGGGGGCGGCGGGGGCGAGGACACCGACGGTCAGCAGCAGCGCCCCCAGCTCGACGGCAACTTCCCAGGTGGCGGCGCCGGCTTCCCCGGCGCAGGCACGGGTGGGACGCCATGACCGACCCCGTCATCGAGCTCGACGAGGTCCGCAAGACCTACCGCTCCGGCACGATCGAGTTCGAGGCCCTGCGCGGCGTCGACGTCACGATCCACGAAGGCGAGTACGTCGCCGTCGTAGGCCCGTCCGGCTCCGGCAAGTCCACCCTGATGAACCTGCTCGGCTGTCTCGACACCCCCACGAGCGGCGTCTACCGCTTGGCAGGCGAGGACGTGTCCACGATGTCCGAGACTCAGCTGGCCGAGGTCCGCAACCGTCGGATCGGCTTCGTCTTCCAGCAGTTCCACCTGCTGGCCTCCAAGTCGGCGTGGCGCAACGTCGAGCTCCCGCTGGTGTACGCCGGGATGCCGCGCGCCGAGCGGCGCGAACGGGCGCGAGCAGCCCTCATCCGGGTGGGTCTCGAGCAGCGCCTCGACAACCGTCCCGGAGAGCTCTCCGGGGGTCAGCAGCAGCGGGTCGCGGTCGCCCGGGCCCTGGTCACCGAGCCGTCGCTGATCCTGGCCGACGAGCCCACCGGCAACCTCGACTCGTCCTCCAGCGCCGACGTGATGGGCCTGCTCGACGAGCTGCACGCCGCCGGACGCACCATCGTGCTGATCACCCACGACCTCGAGGTCGCCGAGCGGGCACAGCGCAACCTCGTCATCCGCGACGGCCAGATCACCGACGACGTGGCCACCGGCCTCGCGGCAGCAGGGGGGCCGCGATGAGCTGGGGCGAGACGCTGCGCGCGGCCGTCGAGGCCATCAGGGCCCACCGGATGCGCTCGACGCTGACGATGCTCGGCATCGTGATCGGCATCAGCTCGGTGATCCTCACCGTCGGTCTCGGCGAGGGAGCCCAGCAGGAGGTCGAGGACCAGATCAGCGCTCTCGGCTCGAACCTGCTCATCGTCTCGCCGGGGAGCAGCACCGACTCCGCCGGTCAACGCGGTGGGTTCGGCTCCGCGTCCACCCTGACGGTCGCCGACGCCGACGCCATCGCCGACGACACCGTGGCCCCCGACGTGGCTGCCGTCGCACCCACGACGTCGTCCAACGTCAGTCTCGTCACCGGCGAGACCAACTGGACGACCTCGCTGGTCGGGACCACGACCTCGTGGGTCGACGTACGTGCCCGTGACCTGTCCTCGGGTCGCTTCTTCACCCAGGCCGAGGTCGACGACGCAGCCGACGTGGCCGTGCTCGGCGCCGACACCGTCTCCGAGCTGTTCCCGACCGGCAGCCCGGTCGGGCAGACGGTCACCGTGAACGGCAGTCCACTCACCATCATCGGCGTGCTTGCCTCGTCGGGCTCGTCGTCCTCCGGCACCAGCGAGGACGACCAGGCCGTCCTGCCGATCAGTACCGCCCAGCTGGTCACCGGCAGCTCCGGTACGTCGGTGTCCACCGTCTACGTCGAGGCCGCCGGCGCGGACCGGCTCTCCGCCGCCTACCAGGAGGTGCAGGCTCTCCTGCTGATCAACCACGGCGTCGAGGTCGCGGACGCGGACTTCACGATCGCCACCCAGGAGTCGTTGGTCGAGACGGCCAACGCGACCAACGAGACGATGACCGTCCTGCTGGCGGGGGTGGCTGCGATCTCACTGCTCGTCGGCGGCATCGGTGTCATGAACATCATGCTGGTCTCGGTCACCGAACGGATCCGGGAGATCGGGCTGCGCAAGGCGCTCGGTGCCACCCCCAACGCCATCGGCCGACAGTTCCTCGTCGAGGCCTCGGTCCTCGGCCTCACCGGAGGACTCGTCGGCGTCGCCATCGGCGCGATCGGCTCCCAGGCACTCCCGGCACTCATCGACCAGCCCGTCTCGCTCTCACCGGTGGCCACCGCCGGTGCGATCGGTACCGCCCTGGCGCTCGGAATCGGCTTCGGGGTCTACCCGGCCGGTCGCGCGGCGCGGCTCACCCCCATCGATGCCCTGCGCAGTGACTGAACCTCCACCACCTCCACCACAGCCACCACGGCCAGCTCGACACGAACGCGAAGGAAACCCCATGCCCCGTACAGCCCGGACAGCCCGCTCCACCCTCCACCCACTGGTCACGATCGCGTCCGCGGCCGTGCTCCTGGGCGCCCTCACCGCCTGCGGAGGCGGCGAGACCACCGCGACCGATGCCACGTCGGCCGACACGCAGGCCGCTGCGGACGGTACGACGGGTGGCGCCGCCGGGCGTGGGGAGGGCCTCACCCTGCCCGGGACCCGCGGCACGATCGCCGCGATCGACGGCACCACGCTGCAGGTGCAGAACGACCAGTCGGGGCAGGTCGCGGTCAGCTACACCGACGCCACCACGATCACCGCTCAGGTGGCCGGCTCGCGGAGCGACATCGTCGTGGGCAGCTGTGTCCGGGTGACGAGCGCCGGCGAGACCACCGACGGCACGACACCACTGACCGCGGCGACCGTCACCGTCACCGAGAAGGTCGACGGGACCTGCAACGCGCTGGGAGGGGCAGGAGGGGCCGGAGGGGTCGGTGCTGGTCGTGGCGACGGCGGACCGGATGGGGGTACGCCTCCCACGGACCTCCCCGGGGGAGCACCCGACGGGGCGCGCGGCTTCGGGGGCGGCGCGTCGGGAGAGGTCAGCGCCGTCGTCGACGGCACGATGACAGTGGAGGTCTCCGTGCCCGGGGACGACGCCACGACGTCGACCTCGGTCCTCCTGGAGGACAGCACCACCATCACCACCACACAGGACTCCGACGCCGACAGCCTCACCGTGGGGAAGTGTGTGGTCGCCACCGGCGACGCCGACTCGACCGGTGCCGTCACCGCCGAGACCATCCAGGTCAGCGACCCCGTCGACGGGGCCTGCCCGACGGGTGGACCCGGCGGGTTCGGTGGCGCCGGCGGTGGTGCACCCGGAGGCGCGTCCGGGGCCGACTCGTGAGCCCGCGCTGGCGCAGGTTGGCCGCCGGTGTCACGGCCGTCACCGTGAGCGCCGGGGGGTACGCCGCCTGGTCGGCGTCGGCCGAGGCCGACACCGCCTACCGCACCACCACCGTCTCGCGTGGCAGCGTGACCTCGACCCTGCAGCTGTCCGGCACGCTCGGCTCGGGCGACCGGGCCGACCTCGCCTTCGGCACTGCGGGCACCGTCTCCGAGGTGCTCGCCTCCGTCGGTGACCGGCTCACCGCCGGCCAGGTCATCGCCCGTCTCGACCAGACCGACCTGCGCTCGGCCGTCACCCGGGCTCGAGCCGACCTGGCTGCAGCCCGCGACCAGCTGCAGCAGGACCAGGACGCCCAGTCGGACACGGTCGCCGCGGCCACGACCTCGGTCTCCTCCCCGACATCGTCGAGCACGGGCGCATCCGGTGGGTCGGGAGCAACGCCGGGTGGCTCCGGCCAGGCCGCCGAGGGCTTGGGATCATCGGAGGTCCCGGAGTCCTCTGGCACCGCTGAGCCAGCGGCGGAGTCGCTGCCCACCCCGGATCCGGAGGCCAGCAGCGGCGACCCCGACCCCGACCCGGCGCTGGACCAGGCCCTCGGCGAGGCGCTGGCCGCCCTGGCGGCTCAGCAGGAGGCGGTGACCAGCGCCCAGTCGGTGGCGTCGGCGGCGCTCGCCGAGGCATCGTCGGCCCTCGAGGCCCAGACCGCGGTCTGTGCCGCAGCCTTCACCTCGACCGACCCGGAGCCCGAGGGTGAGCCAGGTGGTGACACGACCGGGGACGAGCCGGCCGGGGATGCCACGTCGTCGGCCGACGACGCCTGCACGACGGCGCTGGCCACGGTGCAGGCCGCTCAGGCGAGTGTCGCTGAGGCGCAGGACGCGCTGCAGTCGGCGCTGACCACCTTGGCCGACACCCTGACGGCGGCGGTCGCCACCCTCACCGACGCCGCGAGCGCGACCGGCGGCGAGCCGGAGGACCAGGCAGTGCCGAACGACGACCAGGGCGAGGACTCTGCGAGCGCCCAGCCGTCCCAGGACGCCCAGGGCGACGAGGGCCAGAGCAGCCAGAACCAAACCAGTCAGAGCCAGAACAGCCAGAGCCAGAACAGCCAGAGCCAGAACAGCCAGGAGCCGGTCGTCGAGACCCAGGGCACGGCGGCCCAGGGCAGCGAGACCGTCACGGCCGCCACCTTGGCGCGCGACCAGGCCGACATCGACACCGCCCGCGCGGACCTGGTCGCCGCGAAGATGGCGCTGACCGGCTCCACCCTCCGCGCACCGCACGCCGGGCGGCTGCTGGCGCTCGAGGCAGGCGAGGGCGACTCCATCGGGGCCGGCTCCGACGTCGGCGTGCTCGTCGCCGGCGGGCTGAGCACCGTCTCGCTCTCCGTCACCACCGACCAGGTCGCCGACCTCGCCATCGGTCAGAGCGCCGACGTGACCCCGGTGGGTGCGACCGCGGCGCTGCCCGGCGAGGTCACGTCGGTCGCCGCGGTCCCGACCACCTCCACGACCGGCGACTCGACGTACGCCGTCGTGGTCACGCTGGACGAACGCGGCCTGGACCTTCCGGAGGGTGCGGGAGCAGCGGTGGCCGTCACCACGGACGAGGTCAGCGATGCCCTGACGGTCCCCGCCTCGGCGCTCACCTCCGGCGTGGTGCGCGTGCTCGCCGGAGACACGCTCAGCCGAGCCCGCGTCACCACAGGTCTGATCGGCTCCGGCGTCGTCGAGGTCGTCGACGGAGTCGAGGAGGGCGAGCAGGTGGTGCTGGCCGACCTCGACGCAGCAGTGCCGACCGGCGACTCCGACGCCACGACACCCGGGCAGGGTGGTTTCGGCGGTGGTTTCGGCGGCGGGGTGCCGGGCGGCGGAGTCGGTCCGGGCGCCGGCGGCTTCGGTGGTGGGGCAGTGCGGGGCTGAGACGCCGGGGAGCTCAGCAGCACCGTGCCGACGGCGAACCCCCGTCGGCCAGCCGCTCGGCGTGCGACCACCTCAGCTCCCAGGGCACCGGAGCCGGCGGCGACCAGGGCGTTCATCCAGGAGACGGCCATGCGTCAGCGCGTCCGGAGCGGGCCACGACGCGCGAGAGGCACCCCCGACCGGGGGTGCCTCTCGGTGCGAACGATCACATCACGTGACGCATCAGTGGGGTCAGGCGTTCCGCTTGCTGAAGATGCTGTAACCGCCGGGGCCGATGGCCAGACCGACGATGATGCACACGACTCCGAGCAGGATCTGACCCTGGATGAGTTGAACGACGCCGAAGACGACGAGGATGACAGCGAGGATCCAGAGTAGGAAGCCCATGGGTGACGCTCCTTAGGTGGTGATGGGGGTGGGCCCGCGGTGGCGGGCACGCCTCACGACTCTGCCGGGCCTGACGGTCCTGCGAACCACCCGTAGGGGCGACGACCACCGCGCTCAGCGAGCGGCGGGAGTGCCGTAGAGCGTGGTGCGCTCGCGGACGGGGCGGTCGATGCCGGCGCCGATCTCGACGAGCTCCTCGACGGTCTTGGCGGAGCCGTGCTCGGAGCCGGCCATCCGCGAGATGGTCTCCTCCATGAGGGTGCCGCCGACGTCGTTGGCTCCGGAGGTGAGCATGGTGCGGGTGCCCTCGACGCCGAGCTTGACCCAGGACGTCTGGATGTTGTCGATGCGGCCGTGGAGCAGGATCCGGGCCAGGGCGTGCACGGCGCGGTTGTCGCGCAGGGTGGGGCCGGGTCGGGCGACGCCGGCGAGGTAGATGGGTGCGGAGGTGTGCACGAACGGCAGGGGGACGAACTCGGTGAACCCGTCGCTGCCGTTGTCCCGGGCGGTGTCCTGGATGCGGGACAGGACGCGCAGGTGCCCGACCCAGTGACGGGGGTTGTCGACGTGGCCGTACATCATCGTGGAGGTCGTCGGCAGGCCGATGCGGTGCGCGGTCGAGATGATCTCGATCCAGGTCGAGGCGGGGAGCTTGCCCTTGGTCAGGACCCAGCGGACCTCGTCGTCGAGGATCTCCGCGGCGGTGCCGGGCAGCGAGCCGAGGCCGGCCTCGCGGGCCTTGATGAGGAAGTCCTCGATCGAGAGACCGGTGCGGGCGGTGCCGTTGACGACCTCCATGGGGGAGAAGGCGTGGACGTGCATGTCCGGGACGCGTTGCTTGACCGCGGAGACGAGATCGAAGTAGGCGGTGGCGGGCAGCTCGGGGTCGATGCCGCCCTGCATGCAGACCTCGGTGGCGCCGAGGTCCCAGGCCTCGGCGGCGCGGTCGGCGACCTCGTCGAGGGACAGCGAGTAAGCGTCGGCGTCGGTGCGACGCTGGGCGAAGGCGCAGAAGCGGCATCCGACGTAGCAGACGTTGGTGAAGTTGATGTTGCGGTTGACGACGTAGGTCACGTCGTCACCGACGACCTCGCGGCGCAGGTCGTCGGCCAGGTGGCAGACCTGCTCGAGGAGGTCGCCCTCGGCGGTCATCAGGGTCAGGGCGTGCTCGTCGGACAGGTTGCCCGGGTCGGCCTCGGCGGCCGCGAACGCCTCGCGACCCTCGGCGTGCAGCACCGCCGGGGTGCCGGTGGTCCCGGCCGCGTCGCGGACCTCGTCCCAGTCGCCGTACACGTCGGCGAAGTCCGTACGTCGGTCCTCGGTGCGGCCCTCGGTGTCCACGGCGGCGTGCAGGTCGGTGCGACCCACCGACGCGAAGCCACCATCGGGCTCCTGCCACGGCAGCCCGACGGGTCGTACGTCGGGGCGCGCGAGGCCGGCCTCGGGCCCGTCGTGCTGGGCGAGGGCGGCGACGTGGCCCGACACGCGGGGATCGAGCCACGGCTCACCGGCGCGGACGTACTCGGGATGCACGGTCAGTCGGGGTCGGAGGTCGAAGCCGCACTGGGCGGTGATGTCGCGCAGCCGGTCCAGCGACGGCCAGGGACGCTCGGGGTTGACGTGGTCGGGGGTCAGCGGGGACACCCCGCCCCAGTCGTCGACGCCGGCGTCGAGCAACGCCCGGCACTCGGCGAGATCCACGAGGTTGGGGGGCGCCTGGACCCGCGCCTTCGGGCCGAGCACGAGGCGGGTGACGGCGATGGTGGCGCGGTACTCGTCGAGGTCGAGGTCGTCGGCGTGGCGCATCGCGGTGTCGGGCTTGGCGCGGAAGTTCTGCACGATCACCTCCTGCACCGAGCCGTACTGCGTCGAGACCTTGCGCAGCGCGAAGATCGTCTCGGCGCGCTCGGTCAGGGTCTCGCCGATCCCGACGAGGAGCCCGGTGGTGAAGGGGATCGAGAGGCGACCGGCGTCCTCGAGGACCCGCAGCCGCACGGCGGGATCCTTGTCGGGCGAGCCGTAGTGCGCCTCGCCCTTCGTGTCGTACAGGCGGCGGCTGGTGGTCTCGAGCATCATCCCCATCGAGGGCGAGACGGGCTTGAGGCGGTTCATCTCCTCCCACGACATGACGCCCGGGTTGAGGTGCGGCAGCAGCCCGGTCTCCTCCAGGACGCGCACCGCCATCGCACGCACGTAGGCCAGCGTCGAGTCGTAGCCCTGGGAGTCGAGCCACTCCTTGGCCTCGGGCCACCGGTCCTCGGGTCGGTCACCCAGCGTGAAGAGCGCCTCCAGGCACCCCATCGCCGCACCCTGGGAGGCGATCTCGAGGATCTCGTCAGGAGACAGGAACGGCTCGCGGCCCTCCCGGGCGGCCTGGCCCGGTGTCTCGACGAAGGTGCAGTAGTGGCACCGGTCGCGACACAGCTTGGTGACCGGGATGAACACCTTCGGCGAGTAGGTCACCACGCCCCGGCCCTCGACGCCGCGACCAGCAGCGACCAGGCCGGCGTCGCGGACCCGTCCGGCAGCCGTCGTCAACCGGTCCAGCTCGGGGCCGCTCGCCGCCAGCAGCGCCGTGGCCTCGGCGACGTCGAGAGCCGCACCCCGCTCGGCGCGCGCCAACGCGCGGCGAACCTGTTGGGGGGTGACGGTCGGCTGCTCGTTGTGCTCGTTGTGCTCGTTCATGGTGATCCAACGTAACCGCGGGACGGCCGCGAGGATTCCCCACCCACGGACTGGACCGGGACGATCGTGTGCTGCGGCATCGTCACGTGATCTCGCTGAACCGCTCCACGCTCTCGCGCGGTCCCGCGACGATCAGGACGTCACCGTCCTCGATCACGGTCTCGGCCGTCGCGTAGGTGAAGTCGTGGTCGCCGCGCTTGATCCCGACGACCGTGACCCCGAACTCGGCACGGATCGTCGACTCGCCCAGCGGTACGCCGTACAGCCGACGCGGTGGGCGGGTCTTGACGATCGCGTAGCCGTCGTCGATCTCGATGTAGTCGAGCATCGAGCCCTTGACCAGGTGGGCGACGCGCTTGCCCATGTCGTGCTCGGGCCGTACGACGTGGTGGACCCCGATCTGGGTGAGGATCCGGGCGTGGGCGTGACTGATCGCCTTGGCCCACACCTGGTCCACGCCGAGGCCGAGCGCGACCGAGGCCGACAGGATGCTGGCCTCCAGGTCATTGCCCACACCGATGACGGCGCGCTCGAACTCGGGCACCGACAGCTGTCGCATGGCGTCCTCGTTGGTGGCGTCTGCCTCCACGACGTGGGTGAGCCGGCCGGCCAGGGACTGCACGATCCGACGGTCGGAGTCGACCCCGAGGACTTCGGTGCCCTGCTCCATGAGCTCCAGGGCCAAGGACTTGCCGAAGCGGCCCAGCCCGATGACCACGACGGTCCCGTGCGCCTGCTGCGGTGCCTTGCGTCGTGCCGCTGACCTGCCTGCTGACCTAGCCAATGATCGGCCGTCCTTCCGGGAGCTCGTAGAGCCGCTTGCGCTCGCGCAGCGCCAGGGCCGAGACCAGTGTGATCGGTCCCAGTCGACCGAGGAACATCAGGCCGACCAGGATCACCTGGGCGGCTCCGGGGAGGTCGGCGGTCACCCCGGTGGAGAGCCCGACGGTGGCGAAGGCCGAGACCGCCTCGAAGAGCACCTGCTCGGTGGACAGGGCGGTGATCTCGATCAGCACGACGGTGGCGCTGACGACCGCGGCGATGCTGAGGAGCACCACCGTGAGGGCCTGGCGCACGGCGCGATCGTCGATCCGGCGGTCGAAGGCATCCACGTTGGACTCGCCGCGCACCTCTGCGTAGACGGCGAAGAAGAGGATGACGAAGGTGGTCACCTTGATGCCCCCGGCGGTGCCCGCGGAACCGCCTCCGATGAACATCAGGATGATCGTGCCGAGCAGGGTGCCGTCCTCCATCTGGCCGTAGTCCAGGGTGTTGAAGCCGGCGGTGCGCGGCATCACAGCCTGGAAGAAGCCGGCCAGCAGGCGGCCGGGGGTGTCGAGGGCGCCGAGCGTGGCGGGATTGTTCCACTCCGTCGCGGTGACGAAGATCGTGCCCAGCACGAGCAGGGCGGCGGTGGCGACCACGGTGAGCTTGAGGTGCAGGCTCCAGCTGCGCCGTCGCTGCGAGGTGCGGCGGAGCTGGCGCCGGATCTCGAGGATCACCGGGAAGCCCAGCCCGCCCGAGATGACCGCACCCGCGATCGGCAGGCAGATCCAGGGGTCGCCCACGAAGCGCGTGAGGCTGTCGGACCACAGCGCGAAGCCCGCGTTGTTGAAGGCCGAGACGGAGTGGAAGACCCCGAGGTACCCGGCGCGGCCGAGCGACTCGTCGTACCCCAGCCAGAACCGCAGGGTCAGGGCCACGGCGGTGACCGCCTCGAAGAGGAGCGTGAAGACGAGAACGCCCTTGATCACGCTGCGCACGTCGCCGAGACCGACGGCCTTGGTCTCGGCCGCGGCGGTGAGGCGCGCCTGGAGGCCCATCCGTCGTGAGACGAGCAGCCCGAGCAGTGAGGCGAGGGTCATGATCCCCAGCCCGCCCACCTGGATGAGGCCGAGGATCACGGCCTCGCCGAAGCCCGACCAGTACGTGGGGGTGTCGACGACCACGAGGCCGGTCACGCACACGGCGCTGGTGGCGGTGAAGAACGCCTCGAGCACGCTCGCGCCGCCGGGACCCGTGCGCGACAGCGGCAGCAGGAGCAGCACCGTGCCGACCGCGATCGCTGCGGCGAAGCCGAGCACCACGATCTGCGCCGGGTGCCGCAGGAAGCGCCGGCGGGCTGGCCCACTCACGCTGCGCAGAGTAGCCCCGGACTCTGGCGATCACGTGTGGCGCCTGACACAGTCGAGTCATGTTTCCCGGAACCTGGGCGGCGCAGACGCCCGACAAGCCCGCGCTGGTGATAGCCGGCAGTGGCCGCGTCCTGACCTACGCAGAGCTGGACGAGCGGAGCCTGCGCCTGGCCAACCGGCTGCGTGACTCCGGTCTGCGGCACGGCGACGTCGTGGCGCTGCTCAGCGACAACACGCCGGAGACCTACGAGGTCTACTGGGCGGCACTGCGCTCCGGCCTCTACATCACGGCGGTCAACCACCACCTGAGCGCCGACGAGGTCTCCTACATCGTGCGCGACTGCGGCGCCAAGGCGATCGTCGTCTCGGCCGCGAAGGCGGACCTGATCGCGGCCCTCGACCTCGACCTCGCCCTCGAGGAACGGCTGGCCTACGGCGGGGTCGTCGAGGGGTACGGCGACTACGAGGCCGCGCTGGCCGGAGCGGGCGCCGAGCCGCTGTCGGAGCAGCCCCACGGAGACGACCTGCTCTACTCCTCGGGCACGACCGGGCGCCCCAAGGGCATCAAGCTGCCGCTGCCCGACTACGCCGTCGACGAGCCCGGCTACAAGTACGTCACCATCTTCGGTGGCCTCTACGGCTTCGACGAGTCGACCGTCTACCTGTCGCCGGCGCCGGTCTACCACGCGGCGCCGTTGCGGTTCGGTGGCGTGATCCACGCGACCGGCGGGACCCTGGTGATGATGGAGAAGTTCGACCCCGAGGCGTTCCTGGGGGCGGTGGCCGGGCACGGTGTCACCCACACCCAGGTGGTGCCCACGATGTTCGTGCGGCTGCTCAAGCTCGACGACGCCGTGCGCACGTCGTACGACGTGTCCTCGCTGCGCTGCGTGGTGCACGCCGCCGCACCGTGCCCGGTGGAGGTCAAGCAGCGGATGATCGAGTGGCTCGGCCCGATCGTGCAGGAGTACTACGCCTCCACCGAGGCCAACGGCGCCACGATGATCGACAGCGAGCAGTGGCTGGCCCATCCGGGCTCCGTCGGCGTCCCGCTGCTCGGTGTCCCGCACGTGGTCGGGGAGGACGGGGTCGAGCTTCCGTCCGGCGGGGTCGGGACGCTCTACTTCGAGCGCGAGGAGTTCGACGGGGCGCCGTTCGAGTACCACAACGACCCGGTCAGGACCGCGGCCACGCAGCACCCCGAGCACCCGAGCTGGACCACGGTCGGCGACCTCGGGTACCTCGACGAGGAGGGCTTCCTCTACCTGACCGACCGCAAGGCGTTCATGATCATCAGCGGCGGCGTCAACATCTACCCGCAGGAGGTCGAGGACCTCTTCTCGTTGCATCCCGCCGTGCTCGACATCGCCGTGATCGGCGTCCCGGACGACGACATGGGGGAGCGGGTGGTCGCGTTCGTGCAGCCGGCCCCGGAGTACGCCGCCGACACGACCGGTCTCGCCGACGAGCTCACCGCCTACGCCCGCGATCGGATCGCGCACTTCAAGGTGCCCGGCGAGATCCGCTTCCGCCACGATCTCCCGCGCACGCCGACCGGCAAGATGGTCAAGGGCAAACTGCGCGATGCCTACGTCGCCGAGATGCCGAGCTCGGCCAGGTAGGCGCGGGTCAGCCGCACCAGCTCGCCCACCACGTCGTCGCGCGAGATCGACGCCGGCCGGTCGAGCACCCAGCGCACGGCGACGTGCTCGATCGCGATGACCAGGACCCAGGTGTGGCGCGGCATCGCCGTACGACGTGCCGGCGCGATCGCGGCCAGGTAGGCCGTGGCGATCTCGCGGACCCGTTGCTCGAGCGCCAGGTGCCGCGGGCGGTCCCGCGCGGCGGGCAGCTGCTCCATGACCACGCGCAACATGGGCGCGTCCGCCTCCAGCGCGTCGACCAGCGCGCTCATCACGCGGGGGAGGGGGTCACCGACGTCGACGCCCAGGAGGGGTGCGGAGAGGCAGTCGGTCACCCGGACCGACACCTCGGCGGCCCACCGGTCGATCACCTCGTCGAGGATCGCGCCCTTGTCGGGGAAGTACTGGTAGAGCGAGCCAGGGCTGACCTCGGCGGCGGTGGCCACCCGGTTGGTCGAGAACGCGTCGTACCCGTCGTGGACCAGCACGGTCCTGCCGGCGGCGACGATGCGCTCCACCATCACACGGGAGCGGGCCTGCTGGGGAACCTTGCGCACGACGCGAATTGTATGCGAGCAATTGCTCGCGTGACGATGGGGCCATGACCTCGACCAGCGACGACCTGCACCCAGGTGGTGCGACCGCGCCCTATCCGACGCGTTTTCGCGAGGCGGAGCCCCGCGGCAGGCGCCTGGGTCGCCCGCTGCGCGTCGTGGGACGGGTGCACGAGGTGGACGAGGGCCTCATGCACCGCATCGGTCAGGCCTTCTGGCGCTGCGACCCCGTCGGGGAGCGGCTCGCAGATGCGATGCGGTTGCGAGCAGGGGAGCCGGGTCGCGTCACGATGAGCATGTTCCGCACCGCCCTGGCCGGGGGCATCGAGGCCGTGCCGCGGGCGCCGGAGGCGCTGGCGGATTTCCTGACGACCGTCGAGGCGACCCCCTCGTGGGTGGACCTGGCGCTGCTGGCCCGGGGCCAGCTGGTCTACCACCGGCTGGGCCAGAACGCCGGCGACGTCCTGCTGCAGCTCTCGCTCATCGGCGGCTATCGCTTCGGCGGCCCCACCGACCTGCTCGTCGCCACCGGCGGACTGACCGGCGACAGCACCGTACGGCGCCTCGGCGAGACCCAGAAGTGGGCGACGGCGTTGTCGGTCCCCGACGGACTGCGTCGCGACGGCGAGGCCTGGCGACTCACCGTGCACGTGCGGGCGATGCACGCTCTGGTCAACAGCTCCTTCGCCGACCAGTGGGACGTGCAGCAGTGGGGTCTGCCGATCAACCAGGCGGACCAGGCGGCCACGCTGGGACTCTTCGACGGGGTGGTGCTCCTCGGCTCCCGCGCCCTCGGAGTCCCCGTCTCGCGCGAGGAGTCCCGAGCCCTCATGCACCTGTGGAAGTACGTCGGTTGGCTGATGGGTGTCGACGAGGAGTTCCTCGTCGACACCGAGCAGGAGCGGCACCGGCTCAACTACCACGTGCTCCTCGCCCAGGCCGACATCTCGGAGGCGGGACCCCTGCTCTCGCAGGCGATCGTCGAGGCACAGACCACGCTGCACTACGAGAACGCCGCACGGGTGCGCGGGATCTTCGAGCGCGAGCGCCTGCTGAGCATGCTCACGGTGTTCCTCGGCCCGGCCAGCATGCGCGAGCTCGGGCTGCCGTTGCGTCCTCCGTGGGCGCCGTTCTACATCGTGTTGCTCAACACGTGGCGCTACCGCACTCCCTGGGGCCGGCGAGGACTCGACGCGTGGGGAGACCGGGTGCGCGCTCGCATCCTCGGCCGCTACTTCGGAGCGTCGGAGCCGGAGGTGGCGCACCTCCCGGCCCCGACGCCCGAGAGGGCACCTCAGCCGTAGAGGCGGTCCAGCACGTCGGAGTACTTCGTGTTGACGACCCGACGCTTGAGCTTGAGCGTCGGGGTCAGCTCCTCGGACTCCGCGGTCCACTCCGTGCCCAGGAGCTCGAACGCCTTGACCTGCTCAGGGCGTGAGAGTCGCTCGTTGGCCGCGTCGACGGCGGCCTGCGCCATGGCGAGGATCTCGGGCTTCTGAGCGAGGTCGGCGAGATCGGTGAAGGTGACGCCCAGTCGCTCGGCCACGATCGGGGCGACCTCCCCGTCGAGGGTCAGCACGGCGACGACGTACGGCTTGCCGTCGCCGACGGCCATCGCGTGACCGATGATCGGGCTCTCCTTGAGGTAGTTCTCGATGTTGGAGGGCGCGATGTTCTTGCCGGAGGAGGTGATGATCAGTTCCTTCTTGCGGTCGACGATCGCGATGAAGCCGTCGTCGTCGAGGGTGCCGATGTCGCCGGTGTGCACCCACCCCTCGGCATCGATCAGCTCGGCGGTCTTGTCGTCGGCCCGGTAGTAGCCCGACGTGTTGACGGGTCCGCGCACGAGGACCTCGCGGTCCTCGCCTAGGGTCACCTCCATGCCGGGCGTGGCACGCCCGACGGTGCCGAGCTTGAAGCCGTCCGGTCCGTTGGCGGTGACCGCGCCGCACGTCTCGGTCATGCCGTAGACGTCGAAGACCTTGATCCCCAGGCCCGCCATGAACTTGGCGACCTCGAGCGGCATCGGCGCCGCAGCCGAGGCAGCCCACTCGACCTGGTCGAGCCCGAGCAGCAGCTTGAGGAAGCCGAGGATGGCGGCGTCGGCGTCGGCGTACGCCTGCTCGATCTCGGGGGTCATCGTGCCACCCACCTGCTGGGCCTCGACCCACGCGAGACCGGCGGCCATCGAGTCCTGGACGAGCTTGACGTTGGCCGGGTCCGGGTCGGCGGCGAGCTTGGCCGAGATGCCGGTCTTGATCTTCTCCCAGACACGAGGCACCCCGAAGAAGGACGTCGGGTGGACCTCACCCAGGGCCCCGAGCAGCTCGGCCGGGTCGCCGATGCAGTGCACGTGGCCACCCATGAAGATCGGCGCGTAGATGCCCAGCGTGCGTTCGGCGATGTGCGCGAACGGCAGGTAGCTCACCGCTCGCTGCGGGCTCTGCAGGCCGGCTCCCTCGAGGGTGCTGACCACCTCATAGAGCACGTTGTGGTGGGTCAGGACCACGCCCTTGGGATTGCCGGTCGTGCCGGACGTGTAGAGGATCGTCGCCGGAGACTCGGGCGTGAGCTCGGCGGCGCGAGTCGAGACCTCGTCGGGGTGCGCCTCGCGGCGGGCCCGCCCGGCGGCGAGCAGGTCGTCCCAGGACAGGTAGGTGTCGCCCGCGGGGACGGCGGAGTCGTCGATCACCACGACCTTGAGCAGGCTGGTCGAGCTCGCGATCGCCTGGGACCAGCGTGCGAGGTGGTCGGCGTTCTCGAGGATCGCGACGGTCGGCTCGGACTGACCGGCCACGAAGGCGACCTGCTCGACCGACAGCGTGTTGTAGATCGACATGGGGGTCGCTGCGGCGTGCACGGCTCCGATGTCGGCGACGACGTGCTCGATCCGGTTGGTGGCCATGATCGCGATGTGGTCCCCGGCGGCGACGCCGAGCTCGATCAGCGCGGCAGCGACGTCCAGCCCGGCCTCCTGGGTCTGGCGCCACGTGATCGTGCGCCACGACTGGCCCGACTCGCCGTCGACGTGGTGCTTGTCGGCGTACGCCGGGTCGTCGGCGTAGCGATCGACGGTGTGCGCCAGCGCGTCGACGAGGGTGCGGCCGGCGACCTGCCCCTCGATCTCGGCGCGCTTGGCGAGGACGTCCTGGGTCATCTGCGTCTCCTGGTCTGCGGTCGCGGTCGGGCGATCGGGAAATCTGGACGGGGGCGTGAGGGACATCACAATCCTGCCGTGTCCGTCACGCCCCCGCCAGCGCTTCACCCAGATCGGGGTGGGGGTTCGATCAGATGCCGAGCATCCGGCCGATGATCTCCTTCTGGATCTCGGTGGTCCCGCCGTAGATCGTCTGGATGCGGGAGTCGGTGTAGGCCTTGGAGATCGGGTACTCCGACATGTAGCCGTAGCCGCCGTGCAGCTGCACGCCGTTGTCGGCGAACTTCTTCTGCAGCTCGGTGGTCCACCACTTGGCCATCGAGGCCAGCGACGTGTCGACCTCGTCGGCGTTGAGCTTCATGATGCAGTCGTTGACGAAGAGCCGGGCGATGTAGACCTCGGTGGCCATCTCGGCCAGCATGAACCGGTTGTGCTGGAACTTGCCGATCGGCTTCCCGAAGGCCTCGCGCTCCTTGGCGTAGTCGAGGCACAGCGTCATGATGTGCTCCATCGCGGCGACCGCGATCGCGGCGATCGAGATCCGCTCCTGGGGCAGGTTGACCATCAGGTTGATGAAGCCGCTGCCCTCCTCGCCGAGGAGGTTGGTCTTGGGGACCTCGACGTTGTCGAAGAAGAGCTCGGCGGTGTCCTGCGCCTTGAGGCCCATCTTGTCGAGGTTGCGGCCCCGCTCGAAGCCGGCCATCCCGCGCTCGACGACCAGGAGGCTGATGCCCTGATGGCCGGCGTCGGGGTCGGTGCGGCAGACGACGATCACCAGGTCGCTCATGATGCCGTTGGAGATGAAGGTCTTGGAGCCGTTGAGGACGTAGTGGTCACCCTTGTCGACGGCGTTGGTGCGGATGCCCTGGAGGTCGGAGCCGGCTCCCGGCTCGGTCATCGCGACCGCCGAGATCAGCTCTCCGCTCACCAGGCCCGGCAGCCAGCGCTGCTTCTGCTCGTCGGTGCCCAGCGAGCTGATGTAGGGCACGATGATGTCGGTGTGGACGGGGAAGCCCAGTCCGCTCGCGCCGACCTTGGAGATCTCCTCGGCCACGATCGCGTTGTAGCGGAAGTCCTTGATCCCGGCGCCGCCGTACTCCTCGTCGACGTCGAAGCAGAGCAGCCCCATCTCGCCGGCCTTGGTCCACACCTCGCGGCTGACGTGTCCGTCCTTCTCCCACTGGTCGTGGAAGGGGACGACCTCCTTCTCCATGAACGCGCGCACGGTGGTGCGGAAGTCCTCGTGCTCCTGCTCGTAGATGGACGGGGTCTCGGGCATCGCGGTGCTCCTCGGTGAGTCGGGACGAGTCGGCGGTCAGAGTTCTCGCCAGATCTGGTGTGACAGTACTACTGTCATGGTCATGAGCGCAGCCCCCGACGAGCACGAGGACCATCAGGAGGGCGATTCCCTCGAGCTCTTGACGATCGACGAGCTCGCCGCCGCCGTCGGCACGACGGTGCGCACGACGCGCTACTACGCGAGTCTCGGGCTGATTCCGCCGCCCGAGCGTCGCGGGCGCATCGCCTACTACGGACCGGTGCACCGCGCCCGCCTCGAGCTGGTGCGCGCGCTGCAGGACCACGGCTTCACCCTCCAGGCGATCGAGCGGACCCTGGCGGCAGTGCCCGAGAGCGCGGGGGTCGAGGACCTGGCGCTCCAACGCGCGATGCTGACGTCCTGGACCTCCGAGCCGCCGGCTCGGTTGACCCACCGCCAGCTGGAGAAGAAGGCCGGGCGCCGGTTGTCCGAGGCCGACCTCGCCCTGCTGGCGCGAGTGGGCTCCATCGAGGTCCACGACGACGAGTACGTCGCGATGCCCTACCTGCACGTCGGTGTGCAGCTGCTCGACGTCGACGTCCCGCTGGAGTCGCTGGGTCTGGCGGAGGAGGCCATCCGACGGCACATGGAGTCCCTGGCCGACGAGCTCACCACCATCCTGCACACCCAGGTGCTCGAGCCCTTTCGCCGCAGCCAGTCCTCACCCGAGGACGCCGCTCGCCTTGAGCAGACCGTCGCCCAGCTAAGACGGCTCACCCTCGAGGCGGTCGTCTCAGGATTCCAGCGCGCCGCCAACGCGGTGATCACGCGTTCGTTGTCGCGAGACTGACGCTGCTTAGGGCTGGTTGCGGCGGTTGCGGTGGTTGCTGTTGTGAGGTCGCGCGCGTAGCCGACCTGGTTCGTCGGGGTGCTGGCTGTGGTGGCGGTGGTGGGGCCGCGCGTAGGCCGCCCCTTCGGGGTGCTGGCTGTGGTGGCGGTGGTGGGGCCGCGCGCGTAGCCGACCTGCTCCCGCCGTCAAGGATCGCCTGCGGCGCCCGCTTCGCGGCACCTTCGGTGTCCTTGACTGCGGGACCCGGTAGGTCGGCTTGTACGGCGCACGGGGCGACGACCGACCTCGCTCCGCTCGGCGGGCGCCGCCCGCGCAAGCGCGGCCCCACCCGTCCCATGGGTCACATTGCCTCGTCGAGAGGTCACAGACGACATGAAATGTGGCCTGGAACGTGCAGTCTTCGCCCTTTCGATAAGGCGATGTGAATGGTGTGACGGGTGGGGCGCCCGCGCATGCGGCGGCGTGGGCGGAGCCCTCGCCGTTGAGCGCGCCGTCAGTCGACCGGGAGAGGCTCGCGGTCAACGGACACCGAAGGTGCCGCGCAGCGGTCGAGCGCAGCGAGATCCTTGACGGCGAGACCCGGTCGACTACGCGCGCGGGCGCGACACCAGCCACGAGGAACACCCCACACAGAGGAGCGCGGGCGCCCCACCCACCCCGAGGACCCACGAGGACCCACGAGGAGCGCCCCGCGCAGATCAGCCGACGATCGCCTTGAGCGCCGCGACCTCGGCGGCAGGGTCGGCCGCGGCGGGCATGACCTGCAGGTGGGTGACTCCGGCCTCGCGGAAGGCGGCGACGCGCTCCTCGACGTACGACTTGGGGCCCACGAGGTTGGCGGCCTCGAGCCACTCGGTGGGGACGAGGGCCTCGGCCTCCTTCTTCTTGCCACTGAGGTAGAGGTCCTGGATCTCGCTCGCCTCGGCCTCGTAGCCGTACTGGCAGGCCACGTCGTTGTAGAAGTTCTTGCCCTTGGCACCCATGCCGCCGACGTAGAGGGCGAACATGGGGCGCGCGAAGTCGAGCATGCCCTTGACGTCCTCGCCGATCGCGAGCATGCCGCCCGCGGTGACCTGCAGGGTGCCCAGGTCGGCCGAGCGCTTGGCGGCACCGGCTGCCAGCGACTCGCCCCAGACCGACTGCGCCTTCTCGGGGTAGAACAGGTGGGGGATCCAACCGTCGGCGACCTCGGCGGTCATCTCGACGTTCTTGTCGCCGAGGGCGGCGACCCAGATCGGTACCTCGGGGCGCTCGGGCCGGGTGAGGAGCTTGAGGGGCTTGCCGAGGCCGAGACCCTGGTCGGTGGGGAGCGGCAGGGTGAAGTCGCGGCCCTCGTGCTCGAGGGGCTCACGACGCATGCCCTGGCGCACGATGTCGATGACCTCGCGGGTGCGTCCCAGCGGGCGCTTGTAGGGCAGGCCGTGGAAGCCCTCGATCACCTGCGGTCCTGAGGCGCCCAGACCGAGCACCGCCCGACCTGCGGAGACGTTGTCGAGGCCGGCTGCGGTCTGCAGCAGCGCGCCCGGGGTGCGCGAGAAGACATTGAGGATGCCGGCGCCGATCTGCACGGTCTCGGTCTTCGCTGCCAGGTAGCCCATGAGCGTGGGGGAGTCGAAGCCGTAGGCCTCGGCCACCCAGACGAGGTCGAGGCCGGCCTGCTCGAGGGCGGCGACCTGGTCGGCCGCGGCGCGCGGGTTGCCGTCGTACATCAGCATCGTGGACAACTTCATGGGGTGCTCCCTGCGGTCGACTCTGACAGTGTCGGTGTCACAATAGCGCCCACCAACGGGATGCGGTCCCGAGGTTCACGCAGCGGGGTGCGATAGTCGAGGCGCAACCTCGACCGCATCCAGGAGAGAGACCCCACGTGAGCTATCGCATCGCCGTCATCGGAGGCACCGGACCCCAGGGCAAGGGACTCGGCTACCGCTTCGCCCGACACGGACACAGCGTCGTGCTGGGTTCGCGGGCCGCGGAGAAGGCCGTGCCGGTCGCAGCCGAGGTCGCCGAGCGCCTCGCCGGGGTCGAGGGGGCCGGTGAGGTCACGGGAGCGTCCAACGCCGACGCGTGCGCGGGCGCCGACGTGGTGCTCCTGGCCATCCCGTACGACGGGCACGACGACCTGGTGGCCACCCTGCCGCTCGACGACACGATCGTCGTGTCCTGCGTCAACCCGCTCGCGTTCGACAAGCAGGGCCCTTCGGGCCGCGTGGTCGACGCAGGCGAGGGCTCGGCCGCCGAGTCGGCGCAGCGGATCGCCCCGGGCTCTCGCGTGGTCGGTGCCTTCCACCACGTGTCCGCCGTGACCCTCTGGGGCGAGGCGGACTTCCTCGACGAGGAGGACATCCTCGTGGTCGGCGACGACACGGACGCCAAGCAGGTCGTCATGGAGCTGGCCCGCTCGGTCACCGGCCGTGACGGCGTGGACGCCGGCAAGCTGCGCCTGGCCCGTCAGCTCGAGCCGCTCACGGCGGTGCTCATCTCCATCAACAAGCGCTACAAGACGCACTCCGGCGTCCGGATCTCCGGACTCTGAGGAGGCCTAGCCTCGCTAGTCGGTCTCCTCGGCCTGGGCTCGAGCGCGCGGGCGCTCGGGCTGGCCGAGAAGGCCGAGTTCCACCCCCAGCGGGACCCACAGCTCGCCGGCTCGCGCCGCACTGATGTGGCCTCGGTCGCGGTAGGCGATCGTGGAGCCCACCACGACAGGGCACAGGCCCTCGGCGCACAGCCACGGGGTCGGGTTGATCGCCGGGACCCCGGCCCGCTCCGCGGCGTCCTCGGAGATGAGGCGGTTGCGCTCGCTCCAGCTGGTGGGCGGGAACATGCAGTCGCCGAGATCCGCCCCCTTGGCGGCCAGGCAGGCGCCTGGCTCCTCGGGAAGCCTGGGCACGTCGGAGAGCAGCACCATCCGGTCGACGAGCGGCAGGTAGGCGTCGAACATGTCGTCGAACCCGACGGCGACGTTCGCGGCGACGTCGTCGTTGTTCCTCAGCAGCAGGCCGTCGTCGTCGTACACGCCCGTCGGAGGGGGAGACGTGGCGACCACCATCAGCTCGGGCTGCAGCCCGGCGACCTGGTCGACGACCCAGTCGTGGAACTGCTCGCACTCCGGCCAGGGGTCACCGCTGCCCAGCCGACCGGGGTCGACGAACGCGGCGGTGCACTGCTGCTTGACGAAGTAGTACGTCGCGTAGCCGGCCTCCTGGGCGATCTGCTCGAACGCGGGGATCCAGGCGCGTGCGTGGGAGTCGCCGGTGACGACGATGACCTTGTCGGAGGCGACGTCGCCGCGTCGGCAGACCGGCCGCGCCGGGGACTGGTAGTTGCACTCCCCGACGTCGGCCACGTCGTCGTTCAGGTTGATCAGGTCGGGGGTGAGGTCGCTGGGAATCGCCGTGCCGTTGCGTCCGGCGATGACCGATGCCCGCACGAGACCGAGCACCTCGTCGCCGCGGACCCCGAAGGCCGACGCGCTCACCGCCGGGTCGTTGCCACGCTCGGAACCCAGCCGCTCGGCCACGACGTGACCTCCGACGACGACCGGGAGGACCAGGACCAGCGACAGCGGGTAGAGCACCAGTCCACGGCGGTGCGTGCGCCAGAACGTCACGGTGCGGAAGGGCTGCTCGACGAACTGGTAGGTGAGGTAGCCGAACTGGAAGGTGAGCAGGACGGCGATCAGCGTCTCCGTGGGGCCGAGAGTCCGGCCCATCGCGACCTGCGGGATGACGATCAGCGGCCAGTGCCACAGGTAGAGCGAGTACGACCAGTCGCCGATGCGACGCAGCGGGGGGACCGCGAGGATCCGCGAGAGGGTCGGGCGGGAGCGGTGGTCGGCGCCGGCGATCAGCAGCGCTGCGGCGGACAGCACCGGGAGCGCGGCCTCGTAGCCCGGGAAGGCCATCGACTCGTCGTAGGTGATGACGGAGTAGACGATGCCGGCCACGCCGAGCACCGCGAGCGCTTCGGTGACGCCGCGCCGGGAGATGGTGCGTCCGGCGACCACCACCAGGGCGAGCACCGCACCGACGGCCAGCTCCCACGCGCGGGTCAACGTCGAGAAGTAGGCGGCTGTCGGCTCCACCGCGGTGCGGTGCACGGACCACCCGAAGCTCAGGGCCCCGCCGACGAGGGCCACGGCCAGCAGCGCTCCGACAGGTGCCGAGCCAGGGGAGCGGCGCCGCCGCGTGGCCCACACGATCACGGCCACCAGCAGGGGCCACACGATGTAGAACTGCTCCTCGACAGCCAACGACCAGTAGTGCTGGAGCGGGGAGGCGGAGTCCTCGAGGGCGAAGTAGTCCACTCCCTGCGTGCCGAAGCGGATGTTCGCGGCGAAGAACGCCGACCAGAGCGCGTCTCGGGTCGCGTCGAGAGCGTCGATGAAGTTGAAGTAGACGATCGAGGCGATCACGGTGACGACCAGGACCAGGCTGGCTGCCGGAACGATGCGCCGGGCGCGCCGCGCGTAGAACCCGCCCAGTGAGAAGCCGTCGTCGCGCCGGATCCCGGTCACGATGAGCTGGGTGATCAGGAAGCCGGAGACGACGAAGAAGATGTCGACGCCGACGAAGCCCCCGGTGAAACCGGGGACGACGGCGTGGGCGCCGATGACGACCAGCACCGCGATCGCGCGCAGGCCCTGGATGTCGCCTCGGAAGTCTCGACCGTCGGCGCCGGTACGTCCCGGCGCGGTGCGCTGCGACTCGGTCGCGCTGTGATTGCTCACGCCGGCCTCGCCCCCGCCCCATTGCTGCTGCCGCTGGTGCCGCGCAGCCAGCCTGTCGCCCGGGAATTTACCAAGGACCGGGACCGATGCCCGCTTCGGCAGGACCTCAGTCCTGGCCAGCGAGCCCCTCCACGACCTGGACTCCGGGGATCTGGGTGAGGGCGTGGCCCGCCATGAGGATCTTGGACCGGCGCACGCCGGAGCCGATGATGGCGACGGCCATGTCGGTGACCCGTGCATCGACCAGGAGCCGCCAGGTGCTGGGAAGTCCGAGGGGCGTGATGCCGCCGTACTCCATCTGCGACTCCTCGACCGCACGGTCCATGGCGAGGAACGAGCACTTGCGGACGTCGAGCAGCTGCTTGACGGTCCTGTTGATGTCGGCGCGGGTGTCGGCTCGGACGACGCAGGCCGCCACTCGCTCCTCGCCGTCGCGCTTGCCGGCGACCAGGACGCAGTTGGCTCCGGTCTCCAGGGACAGGTCGTAGGCCTCGCTCATCGTCGCCGTGTCGGCGAGGTCGGGGTCGATCTCGACAACGCCCACCTGCGACGCGAGGTCCCAGCCCTCGAGGGCCGTGACCACCGGCGGGGCCAGGAGGTCGGGGCGGTCCAGGGCCGGGACCGTGCGAAGGTCACCGAGGTGGGGAGTCGTCATTCCTCCAGGGTGCCCGATGTCGGGTCGGGTGCCGAGGGGGCACGGCGCTGGGCAGCGAGTGCGCGTCGGTCCGAGGTGACCAGCGCCGCCAGTCCGGCGACTCCGGCGAGGATCCAGGGCGCGGGCAGGAGGAAGCGGATGTCGTCTCCCTCGACAACCCCGCCCTCGATGAGTCCCCACACGACCCCGAGCCCGAGCAGGGCGACCCCCATCACGAGGTGACCGATGCTGAGAGGGTGACGGGCACCGGTGGTGCTCTGCGCAGCCATCAGTTGCCTCCTTCTCGGTTGATCTCGATCTCACCCAGGTCGACGTGGACGTCCAGGGTGAGGGTGGGTACGTCGGCGCCGCTGGTGCGTGCGCTGCTGGTCACGGTGTCGGTGCCGCCGCTGCTCTGGTCACCGAAGATGGTGCTGTCCCCGGCTCCGAGGTCGGAGCGGACGATGACGTCGACGTCGTCGGGCACGGTGACCTCGATCCGCCCGAGACCGACGTCCAGCTCGACGGTGCGTCCGTCGAGCTCGCTCGGGTCGACGACCTCGGTGAGGTCGAGCTTGATCTCCCCGATGTCCAGGTCGTAGTCAGAGGCCACCCCGGACGAGGTCGAGGGGGCACGGTCGATCTGGCCGGCGTCCAGGTCGCCGATCGCCAGGGTGGCGGCGGTGGCCAGTGCACTGACGAGGCCGAGGGCGATCAGCCCACCCGGGCGTCCCCAGAACGCGCCGACGGTGAGCATCGCGCCACTGGCGACGAGAGCGAGCGCCGGGTAGGCGGAGTCGGCGACGGGCACGCCGGCGAGGTCGAGGCTGGCCAGCACGCCGATGCCGATGGCGATGATCGCGACGGCATAGCTGAACAGGCGAGGCCCGGCGCGGCGCTCCTTGACCGGCGCGGCGACGGGCTGGTCGGAGGGCTGGTCGGAGGGCTGGGCCACCGGTTGCCAGGCCGTGGGTGCGCCCGGAGCGGTGGACGGGCCGGTGGACGGGCCGGTGGACGGGCCGGTGGACGGGCCGGTGGACGGGCCGGTGGACGGGCCTGTGGGAGGGCCTGTGGGCGACGGGTCCGCGAAGCGACCTCGGGAGAACATCACGACCAGCACGATGGCGCCCACGACGGCCAGCGGCCACGGGAAGCCCCAGCCGCCCAGGCTGTCCCCGAGCAGGGCCAGCACCGAGAGCCCGCCCACGATCGCGAGGGCGACGTTCCTGCCGCGGTCGTCGAGGCGGACGGTCGCGGACTCCTCGCCGTCCAGGGGGACGATCAGCCAGCAGGCGACGTACACGATCAGGCCGGCTCCGCCGAAGAAGAACAGCACGACCAGCACCACCCGGGTGATGATCGGATCGATGTCGAGGTGTCGGGAGATGCCGCCGGCGACCCCGGCGACCTTCTTGTCCGACCGGCTGCGACGCAACGCGGCGAGGTTGCGCATCTCGGGTCCGGTGACTCGCGGGCCGTTGGCCGGGGCGGGCCCGTCGCGTGGGGCGTCCGGGGCGTCGGTGGGCGCTCCCGGTGGAGGTGGGGTGGTGGTCATGGCATCAGCCTCGTCGCGGGCCTGCTGCGGCGCCATCGGGGACAGCCCTGATCCTGCCGCATCCGAGCCCTGAGACCCAGGACCTCGGTCTCAGGGTGGTCCCAGGGTGGCGGGAGGGTTCTTCCGCATGGGTCGCACCCGCGCGCTGTGTGACGATGGAGTGGTCATGACCACCGCTGCCGCTGCCGCTGCCCCCCGAGAGCTCCGTCGTGCTCGCCGCGACCTGGAGGAGTCCATCGTCGGTGGAGTCGCGGCCGGCCTGGCCGAGCACCTCGGGGTGCCGCTGGTGTGGGTGCGGGCGGGCTTCGTGCTGAGCACCGCGTTGAGCGGTTTGGGGGTCGTCCTCTATGCGGCCCTGTGGGTGATGCTGCCCGCAGGTGCGGGGTTCGAGGTGTCGGCCCCCGGACTCGAGAGCGCGTCGCGCGGCGGGCGTCGTCCCAGCCGGATGGCTCGTCTCGGGGACCTGGGCCCGGTGCTCGTGCTCAGCGTGCTGGGGGTGGGGGTCGTCTTCGCCGTGAGCGCGGTGTTCGGGGGTGGGGCGGTCCTGTGGCCGTTGGCCCTGGGCCTGCTGGGCGTGGCCTTGCTGTGGCGCCAGGCGGACGAGGCCCAGCGCGAGCGCTGGCTCGACGCCACCGGCTCGATCGACCCGGTGCGGGTCGTGCTGGGCGACGGCGGGTGGGCGTCGTACGCCCGGTTGGGCTTCGGCGTGGCGATGATCGCGGCATCCCTCGGACTCTTCGCGTTGCAGGGCGGGTCGTTGAGCGTGGCCCGCGACGTCACACTGGCCGCCTTGCTCGGCATCGCCGGTCTGGCTCTCGTGGCCGTGCCCTGGCTCTTCCGGCTCGCCGGCGAGCTCACCGACGAGCGCGCGGAGCGTGTGCGCACCCAGGAGCGCGCCGACGTGGCAGCCCATCTGCACGACTCCGTGCTCCAGACGCTCGCGCTGATCCAGAAGAACTCGGCAGACTCCGCCATGGTCTCGCGTCTCGCTCGCTCTCAGGAGAGGGACCTGCGCTCGTGGCTGTTCGTCGGTGAGTCGGCCGACGAGTCGACCGTCGCCAACGCCTTGCGGGGCGTGGCCGCCGAGGTCGAGGACGCGCACGGCATCTCGGTCGACGTGGTGACGGTGGGTGACGTCGACCTCGTCGAGGCGGCTCGCCCGATCGTGTCCGCGACCCGCGAGTCCCTCACCAACGCGGCCAAGCATGCCGGAGTGCCACGCGTCGACGTCTACGCCGAGATCGGGCGCGGTGTCATCGATGTCTTCGTCCGCGACCGCGGACGTGGCTTCGTGGTCGAGCAGACCCCAGCGGACCGCTACGGAGTGCGACACAGCATCATCGATCGCATGCAACGCCACGGTGGCACCGCCGAGATCCGTACGGCGCCCGGTGAGGGCACCGAGGTCAGGCTGCACCTGTCGGTCCAGCCCACGCCCGAAGGAGCGCACGTTGACTGAGTCGCCCACTGAGTCGCCCAGTGAGTCGTCGAGCGAGGCGCTGACCCGCGTGGTCATCGTCGACGACCACGCCATGTTCCGCCGAGGCGTGCGGGCCGAGCTCGAGGCAGCGGGCGCGGGGGCGGTCGAGGTGGTGGCCGAGGCAGCCGACGTCGACGAGGCCGTCACGCTCGTCGCCGCGCACCGCCCGGACGTCGTCCTGCTCGACGTCCACCTGCCGGGGGGCGGTGGAGTCGAGGTGATGCGCCGTGGGCCGGCGTCCGACGCCGTGGGTGTCGCGCCGCGCTACCTCGCGCTGTCGGTCTCCGACGCGGCCGAGGACGTCATCGGCACGATCCGCGGCGGAGCCCGTGGCTACGTCACCAAGACGATCACCGGGCCGGAGCTGGTCTCGGCGATCCGCCGCGTCGCCGACGGAGACGCCGTCTTCTCCCCGCGCCTGGCGGGCTTCGTGCTCGACGCCTTCGCGGGCTCCATCGAGATGGCAGCGGTCGACGAGGACCTCGACCGGCTCACCGAGCGCGAGCGTGAGGTGATGCGATTGATCGCGCGCGGCTACGCCTACAAGGAGGTCGCCAAGGAGCTCTTCATCTCCATCAAGACCGTCGAGACCCACATGTCGTCGGTGCTGCGCAAGCTGCAGCTGTCCTCACGCCACGAGCTCACCCGCTGGGCCTCCGACCGGCGCCTGCTGTAGATGTTCCGACGACTCGCGGTCGCCGCGGCGGCCGGTACGACGCTGCTGCTCGCCGGGTGCTCCTCGACGCAGGCCGGGCAGGCCACGGCCACCCCCGGACCCACGGTGGTGCCCCCGGGCTCCCCGGCCCCGACCGAGCCACCACAGCCGAGCCGGCCCGCGGAGCCGAGCGAGCCGGCGTACTCCAACTGGCCGCTGGGCGAGATCGTCCTGCCGCTGCGTCCCGACGGACTGGGCGAGATCAGCGCCACGCCCCGTCCGCTGCGCGATCGCCGCTACCCGACCGAGGACCTGCTGCCCCCACCCACCGACGGCCTGTTCGTCTCGTCCGTCGGGCCGGTCACCCCGGAGATCCGTGAGCGGATGGGGGAGACCTACGCCGAGGGCTGCCCCGTCGCCCTGGCCGACCTGAGCTACGTGCAGGTGGTGTTCCGAGGCTTCGACGACGCTGCTCACACGGGAGAGCTCGTGGTGGCGACCTCGGAGGCGGAGGGGATCGTGTCCGTCTTCCGCGCCCTGTTCCGCGCCGACTTCCCGATCGAGGAGATGCGGCTGCCCACCACCGCCGATCTCGACGCGCTGCCGACCGGCGACGGCAACAACACGGCGGCGTTCGTCTGCCGGCCCACGACCGGGCAGACATCGGGGTTCTCCGCGCACGCCTACGGGCTGGCCCTGGACCTCAATCCGTTCATGAATCCCTACCTCAAGGACGACGTCGTCATCCCCGAGCGCGCCAGCAGCTATCTCGACCGCGACGACCTGCGACCCGGCATGGTGGAGCCCGACGACCTCGTGGTGCGGGAGTTCGCTCGGATCGGGTGGTCGTGGGGTGGGGACTTCACCACGCTCAAGGACTACCAGCACTTCTCGGCCCTGGACCGCTGACCCGATACTCTCCGGCCATGGAGACCCTGCGCCTCATCCTCTTGATCCTGCACATCCTGGGCTTCTCCGCCCTCATCGGCGGACTGCTCGCCCAGGCGGGGACGGGGGAGAAGCGGATCAACGCCGCCATGCGTGACGGCGTCGGTACGGCGTTCGTGGCCGGCCTGGCGCTGGTCGGCGTCCTGGAGGGCGGCGACGGTGACGTGAGCTACGCCAAGATCACCGTCAAGCTCGGCATCGGCCTGATCCTGCTGGTGCTCGTCATGGCCAACACCCGCAAGCCGAGCATCCCCCAGGGCCTGTGGGCCGGGCTGCTCGCGTTGGCGGTGATCAACGTGTGCGTGGCCGTGCTCTGGTCGCCGGCGCACGCGTTCTGAGGCCGGACACCCCTGCTGCCCCTGCTCGCAGTGATCGCGGAGGTGTCGTCGGGGACCCGTAGGCTGGTCCCAGCATGAGCACCTTGTCACCTGAGTCCCAGCAACACCGCCTCCTCGACGGCCTCAACGAGCCGCAACGAGCCGCCGTCCAGCACGCGGGCCACCCCCTGCTCGTGGTGGCCGGCGCGGGCTCGGGCAAGACGCGGGTGCTCACCCGACGGATCGCCTGGCTGATCTCGGAGCGCAAGGCCCACCCCGGCTCGATCCTGGCCATCACCTTCACCAACAAGGCGGCGGCCGAGATGAAGGAGCGCGTCGAGGAGCTGGTCGGCAAGCGGGCCCGGATCATGTGGGTCAGCACCTTCCACTCCGCGTGCGTGCGGATCCTGCGCAAGGAGTCGCACCTGCTCGGCTACAAGAGCACCTTCTCCATCTACGACGCCCAGGACCAGAAGCGGCTGATGGGCCTGGTCATCAAGGACCTCGAGCTCGACCCGCGGCGCTTCCAGCCGGGACCGGTGCTGCACTGGGTGAGCAACCACAAGAACGAGCTGCGCGACCCCGAGGACGCTGCCAAGGACGCCAAGAACGGCATCGACGAGACCTACTCCGCGGCCTACACGCTCTACCAGCGGCGTCTGCGCGAGGCCAACGCCCTCGACTTCGACGACCTCATCATGAGCACCGTCCACCTGATGCAGGCCTTCCCGGAGGTGCGGGAGACCTACCGGAGGCGATTTCGACACGTGCTCGTCGACGAGTACCAAGACACCAACCACGCCCAGTACGCCCTGATCCACCAGCTCTGCGCCGACCCGATGGAGGAGCGGGGGTCGCTCGCCGACGCCGAGCGTGTCGAGCCCGCAGAGCTGATGGTGGTCGGCGACGCCGACCAGTCCATCTATGCCTTCCGCGGAGCCAACATCCGCAACATCCTCGACTTCGAGCAGGACTTCCCCGACGCGACGTCGATCCTGCTGGAGCAGAACTACCGGTCCACCCAGACCATCCTCACCACGGCCAACGCCGTGATCGGCCACAACAAGGGCCGCAAGGAGAAGCGCCTGTGGTCCGACGCCGGCGACGGTGACCGGATCGTCGGGTACGTCGCCGACGACGAGCGCGACGAGGCGCGCTTCGTCTCGGAGGAGATCGACAAGCTCACCGATGCCGGCCTGAAGGCCGGCGACGTGGCGATCTTCTACCGCACCAACGCTCAGTCGCGCGTCTTCGAGGAGGTGTTTATCCGCACCGGGATGCCCTACAAGGTCGTCGGGGGAGTGCGTTTCTACGAGCGCCGCGAGGTCCGCGACGCCCTGGCCTACCTGCGGATGTTGGTGAACCCCGACGACCAGGTCAGCCTGCGTCGGATCCTGAACGTGCCCAAGCGCGGCATCGGCGACCGCGCCGTCGAATGCGTCAACGAGCTGGCCACCCGCGAGCGGATCACCTTCTGGGAGGCCCTGCGTCGCGCCGAGGAGGCACCGGGACTGGCCACCCGCAGCCTGACCAACATCCGCGGCTTCGTCGGCCTGGTCGAGGAGCTGATGTCGATGGTCGAGGCCGACGAGCGTCCCGACGTCGTGCTCGACACCGTGCTGGCCCGCTCCGGCTACCTCGAAGAGCTCGAGGCCTCCGACGATCCGCAGGACGCCACCCGGGTCGACAACCTCGGGGAGCTGGTCGCGGTCGCTCGCGAGTTCTCCGACGACCCGGTCGCCGGACCGAGCGCCGACCCCGCCGACGTCGACGCCGGGCAGGTCGCGCCTGGTCTGGCCGACTTCCTCGAGCGGGTGGCCCTCGTGGCCGACACCGACCAGATCCCCGACGAGCCCGACCCGGACGCTCCCGAGGACCAGGGGATGGTCACCCTGATGACGTTGCACACCGCCAAGGGGCTGGAGTTCCCGACGGTCTTCCTCACGGGCTTGGAGGACGGCATCTTCCCGCACTCCCGCAGCCTGGGCGACCAGCCGGAGCTGGAGGAGGAGCGCCGCCTGGCGTACGTCGGCATCACCCGCGCCCGCGAACGGCTCTACATCTCCCGCGCGGTCGTGCGCTCGGCCTGGGGTGCTCCCTCGCACAACCCGGCGAGCCGCTTCCTCGACGAGCTGCCGATCGACCTCGTCGACTGGAAGCGCACCGAGGCGGCCCAGACTCGTTGGGGGCGCCCGGACCTCGCCTCCAGCTCACCTGCCTACACCGGTTTCGGTCAACCGACCGCGGCCGGTCGCCGCAACTTCTCCTCCGCCGCGGCGCGTGCGGACGCGGCCACCAAGGCCAAGCCGTCGCGTGCGATCCCCAGCCTCGACCCGGGCGACCGGGTGGTCCACGACAGCTTCGGGATGGGCACGGTCGTGGCGATCGAGGGCCAGGGCGACAAGGCCTCGGCCTCGATCGACTTCGGCTCCGAGGGCGTCAAGCGTCTGCTGCTCAGGTATGCACCGGTGGAGAAGCTGTAGCGACGAAGTCGCGACAGCTTCATCGGTCATCGAGCAAGCCGTCGCAGACCGAGCCTGCGAGGGTTGCGAACCGGCGTGTCGAGATGCGGTGAGGCGAGAAGCAGCAGCAACCGTGGTTGAGCGCTAGAAGCTCGCGCCGTTGACGACCATGGCGGCGTACGGGTCGACCGGGTCGCCGCCGCCGGGGCGGACCTCGACGTGCAGGTGCGAGCCGGTCACGTTGCCGGTCGAGCCGACCGTGCCGATCACCTCTCCGGGGGCGACGTTCTCGCCGATGGAGACGTACTGGCTCGTCTGGTGGGCGTACCAGATCTCGGTGCCGTCCTCGAGCGTGACGACCGTCTTGTTGCCGTAGGCACCGTCGTAGCCCACGAAGGTGACGACCCCCCCGGCGATGGCGCTGATCGGGTCGCCGGTGTTGCCGTTGAAGTCGAGTCCGGTGTGATAGCTCGACCAGAGGCCGTACTCGCCGTAGCGGGCCGTGAGGACGACGGGGCTCAGCGGCATGACCCAGCGGTTGTCGGCGAGCTTCTTGGCCTGCTGCTCCACCTCGGCCGCGAGCTGACCGAGCTCCTCGCTGCGGACCTCGACCTGCGCCTCGGCGGCCTTGATGAGCTTGTCGTCGCTCTGGGCGCTGTCGTCGCGCGAGGCTGACCGGCTGGTCTGGCGACCGCGCAGCGTGTCGACGCTGCCGATGGCACTGACCCCCCCGGCTGCCCCCGCGGCGCGGACCTGGGCGTCGCCGCGGTCAACGCTGGTGAGCTGGGTCGTGTCCGCGCCGGACACGACCACGCCGCTGACCGCGATCGCGAGGGTCGCGACGCCGAGCAGGACGGGCGGGGACGGCAGCCCGCGGAACAGAGGTCCGCGCGCACCGGCGTGCTTGACGGCCTTGCGCTTCCCGGGCGTCTGGCTGCGCACGAGCGGCAGCTTTGCCGTCACGTCGTCCGCGAGTGCGGCGGTGATCCGCGGCAGCGACGTGGTCGTCTCCGCGCTGGCGGCTTCCCCGGTTCGCACGGCGCAGCGGCGACCGACGTACGGGGTCGGCTGTGGGGTCTCCGACAGGCCGTTGCGCGCGGGGCGTTCGGCTCGGTGACTACCCATGGATCAGTGAACTCCGAAGCGTTGAGGACGGGGCGGCGTGCGAGCCACCCGTTCGGGGGATGGCGGAGACTGTAACGGATTGATCACGGACCCCCTAAATCAGGTCCGGCGTCATTGTGCCCGACGGCTGGGCACGCCCGCTCCAGAACTCCACAACCGTGCACCACGACGCCGCTCGTCCTGCCGGCGCCACTGTGACGCGCGTCGCACGCGGCGCCCATCGTGGACCACGTCAACCACCTGTCTCAGGGCAGGACTAAGGTGCCGACCGGAGAAACCCACATACATCCGCGGTCTGACCAGGCCGCGCACTCGACAAATGAGGACATGGTGGACCAGTGGATCTGATGGAGTTTCAGGCGAAGGAGCTCTTCGCCAAGCATGACGTACCGGGAGCCCCGGGCATCGTCGCGACCACGCCGGCCGAGGCCCGCGCTGCCGCGGAGAAGCTCGGGGTCTGTGTCGTCAAGGCCCAGGTCAAGGCCGGCGGGCGAGGCAAGGCCGGCGGGGTCAAGCTGGCCAAGACGCCCGACGAGGCCGAGGAGCACGCCACCGCGATCCTCGGCATGGAGATCAAGGGCCTGACCGTCCACCGGGTGCTCATCGCTCCGGCCGCGACGATCGAGGAGGAGTACTACTTCTCCTTCCTGCTCGACCGCTCCAACCGTCAGTACCTCTGCATCGCCAGCATCGAGGGTGGTGTCGAGATCGAGGAGGTCGCCGAGACCAACCCCGACGCCATCAAGCAGATCCCGATCAACGCCGGCACGGGCGTCGACGAGGCCAAGGCCCGCGAGATCGTCGCGGAGACCGGCTTCCCCGAGGCGCTCACCGAGCAGGCCGTCACGACGGTGCTCAACCTGTGGAAGACCTTCGTCGAGGAGGACGCCACGCTCGTCGAGGTCAACCCGCTGGCCCGCCTGGCCGGTGACAAGCTCGAGGCGCTGGACGGCAAGGTCTCGCTCGACGAGAACGCCGAGTTCCGCCACGAGGACCACGCTGCGTTCGAGGACAAGGACGCCGCCGACCCCCTCGAGGCCAAGGCGAAGGCCAAGGGCCTCAACTACGTCAAGCTCGACGGCGCGGTCGGCATCATCGGCAACGGCGCTGGCCTGGTCATGTCGACCCTCGACGTCGTCGCGTACGCCGGTGAGGCGCACGGTGGCGTCAAGCCCGCCAACTTCCTCGACATCGGTGGTGGCGCCAACGCGCAGGTGATGGCCGACGGCCTCGACGTGATCCTCAATGACGAGCAGGTCAAGAGCGTGTTCGTGAACGTCTTCGGCGGCATCACCGCGTGCGACGAGGTCGCCAACGGCATCAAGGGTGCCCTGGAGATCCTGGGCGACGCGGCGACCAAGCCGCTCGTCGTCCGCCTCGACGGCAACAACGTCGACAAGGGCCGGGCGATCCTCGAGGAGCTCAACCACCCGTTGGTCACGACGGTCGACACCATGGACGGCGCGGCCGACAAGGCCGCCGAGCTGGCCAACGCCTGAGGACGGGGAAACAAGCATGAGCATCTACCTGAACAAGGACTCCAAGATCATCGTCCAGGGCATGACGGGCGGGATGGGCTCCAAGCACACCACCCTCATGGTCGAGGCGGGATCCAACATCGTCGGCGGCGTCAACGCCCGCAAGGCCGGCACCAGCGTCGAGCTCGGCGGCAAGGAGCTGCCCGTCTTCGGCAACGTCGCGGAGGCGATGGAGAAGACCGGCGCCGACGTGTCGGTGCTCTTCGTCCCGCCGGCCTTCACCAAGGACGCCTGCATCGAGGCGATCGACGCCGGCATCGGCCTGCTCGTCGTGATCACCGAGGGCGTGCCGGTGCAGGACTCGGCCGAGGTCTGGGCCTACCTGGAGAGCGACGCCAACAAGGGCGGCACCCGGATGATCGGGCCCAACTGCCCCGGCATCATCACGCCGGGCGAGTCCCTGGCCGGCATCACGCCGCACACCATCTCGGGCAGCGGCCCGGTCGGCCTGGTCTCCAAGTCCGGCACGCTGACCTACCAGATGATGTACGAGCTCAAGGACTACGGCTTCACCACGGCCATCGGCATCGGCGGTGACCCGATCATCGGCACCACCCACATCGACGCCCTCGCCGCGTTCGAGGCCGACCCCGACACCAAGGCGATCGTGATGATCGGTGAGATCGGTGGCGACGCCGAGGAGCGGGCCGCGGCCTACATCAAGGACAACGTCACCAAGCCGGTCGTCGGCTACGTGGCCGGGTTCACCGCTCCGGAGGGCAAGACCATGGGCCACGCCGGCGCCATCGTCTCCGGCTCCTCGGGCACCGCGCAGGCCAAGAAGGAGGCCCTGGAGGCCGTCGGCGTCAAGGTCGGCAAGACGCCGTCCGAGACCGCCGAGCTGATGCGGGAGATCCTGAAGAACCTCTGATCCACCCGCATGCACGCTGACCCGTCGCCGATCGGCGACGGGTCAGCGTGATTTCAGGATCCGGCCAGGTCGACCGCTCGGCTCAGGACGTCTCGCAGGACCGGGTCGAGACCGGTCGGCTGGAGCGGTCCGCCCACCTCGGCATAGGAGACGACCACGACCCGGTCGCCGATCCTCGCCACCGCCATCCGGTCGAACCACACGGCGTCGCAGTCGGTGCAGATCTCGGGAGCGGCGTAGGTGAAGGCACCGAACGACGCGTCGTCCCCGATGCCTTCGAGGAAGCCACCCATGGCCAGCGCCTCGACGTCGGGCTCGTCCTCCGCGCAGAACGCGAGATTGTCCTGCAGCGCGTCGTAGGCGCGCTCGGCGTTGTCGTCCTCGGGTGAGAACTGGAGCACCGCCGTGCGCAAGCGGGCGATGGCAGGCCCCCCGTCGTCGTCGGCGCCGGACGCCGCGTAGCGGACGGCGGATGATGCCTGGGCGTCGAGTCCGGTGAACAGGTCGGCCGGTCCGCACGCCCAGGTCGTGGAGTCGTCCGGGGCCTGTGCCCACGCTCCGAGCCGCTCGCGATCCGGCAGGTCCTCCAGGGCGAGCAGGGCGGCCTGCGCCTGTGCCTGCGCCTGGGGTGTCGACGTGCCGTCGTCCTCGGACGGGCCGGTGTCGCCCTCGCCGCTGAACACGTCGTACATCGCCGCCACCGCGGGATCGGACTGCTCTGCCGAGCGCTGCACGCCGGCCGCACGGCCCTCGGGGTCGGACCCACCCTCGTTGTCGTAGCGTGAGAGGTACAGCGCGTTGCGCACCTGGAACGCCTCGATGATGGTGAGTCCCACCGCCAGCTCGTCGCCCTGGCTGAAGTCGCCGAACGCCGAGTACTGCACGGCGAAGACGACGGATTCGGGGCCGTACGACGAGGTCTCCTCGACGTAGCGCGCCCCGGAGGGATCGCACCCGCCGAGGGTGTCGCGCACGTCTGCCAAGGCGGCCGCGGCACCGTCGACGTCCTCCCACACGGTGAGCAGGCGCTGGCGCCCGTCCTCGGGAGCGAGGTAGGAGACGCTCGCCAGGTCGGTGAGCGCCGACGGGGTGACCGGGTCGAAGCCGGCATCCTGGCAGAGCGGGAAGTCGGTCGTCTGGCCGCCCCGCACCAGGTCGGTAGGCTCGCCGCTCTCGGAGTTGGTCTCCGGCAGGCCGGCCGCGAGCGGGAAGTCGTCGGGGATCGCCGTCACGAGGTCCGCGGGCGCCGGTTCGCTCGGCGCGGGACCCGAGGTCGGCCTCGGGTCAGTCGGATCCACTGCCGACGTGGGCGGCGCGACGGGCTGCAGGGCGTCGGTGTCGTCGCCTCCGGTGAGCACGGCCAGCGGTGTCGCGACCAGCGCGATCACGGCGACACCGCCGGCGATCGCCAGGCCGGCGTTGCGGCGACGCAGGCGGTCGCCGCGGCGCCGGATGTCGGCGGCGCTGAGAGGCATGGGGACCTCCGGGTCGTAGTGCGAGAACGGGTCGGTGGGCTCAGGCATGGCTGGTGCCTCCTTCCGGGCGGCCAGGACGGACGCCAGGGAGTACGTCGTCGGACAGCAGGGTGGCGAGGGCGGCCCGGCCGCGGCTGAGCCGCGCCTTGACCGTGCCCTCGGGGGCGCCGACCTCGTCGGCGACGGCGCGGACGGGAAGGTCGGCGATGTGGTGCAGCACGATGGCCCGGCGTTGCTCCTCCGGGAGCTGCCGCAGGGCGGTCACGAGCGCCACGTGGGTCTCGTCGACCTCGGGAGCCGAGGTGGGCGGTGAGACGGCCCGGTCGGGACTGCGCCGCGACAGCGTGACGCGCCGCCAGCGGCTCACGGCGATGCGGTGCGCGGTCACGCGCACCCATGCCTCCGGATGATCGGCTCTGTCGAGCTTGCGTCGATGGGCCCAGGCCCGGACGAAGGCTTCCTGGACGCACTCCTGTGCCTCGTCCAGGTTGCCGATCATCGCGTAGACCTGACCCGTCAGACGCCGGTACGACGCGGCATAGAACTCGTCGAACTCCGCCTCGTTCATCGACCGGCCCCCTTCTGTCTCGTGGTGATGTCGAAGGGGATACGCCTCAGCGGGACGACTGGTTGCAGTCGCCCACAGATCTCAGGACTTCGCCGGGGCGGGCAGACGCCCGAGCCGGAGCAGCGCCCGGGTGGCCAGGCCCACGAACTGCGGAGTCGACAGGTCGCGCGGCGTGCTCGGCAGGAAGCCGATCTGGGAGACGGCCTTGCCGTCGCGGATGATCGCCATCAAGAACGTGAGCGTGCGCTCGTCGCTGACCTCGACCCGCAGCCGCCAGGCCGTCAGCGACGTCGTAGCCGTGTCGGTGCGGGCCAGGCGGGTGATGTCGGTGTTGAGGGCGTCGCAGTCGCCCAGCTGGCTGCGGACCCGCTCGACGAGCGCCGCGGCGCGCTTGCCCGGCAGCGACCCGACCGACTGGGTGAGCCCGAACTCGGTCGGCAGCTTGGCGCGCGGGATCACGAAGGTGCGCGTGGCGTTGTTGGAGATCGGCTTGCCCTGGAACTTGCCGGTGAACTCTGTCGTGTCGCACGACGAGGCCGCGTCGTTGGTCAGCGCACTGCGGGGCTCGGTGCCGATCCAGGGTCGGGTGACGTCGGTGACGCGGGGGAGATCGATCTCGGAGAGCATCGCCGGAGCAGGACCCGCGGCCAGGGGAGGCCGGGGTTCGACCACGGCGTCGGCCGACCCGCACGCACCGCCCTCGGGCAGCTGGCAGAGCTTGTCCACGGCGCTCGAGAGCAACCGTGCCCCCGCGCGCCGGGCGCTGGGCCCGGCCTCGTCCTCGACGCCTCCGGCCACCAGCGTCGTGGTCGTGTAGACGCCGGTGCGGGCGACGCCCAGCACGTAGGTGCCCCGCGGCTTGGCCCACGACCTGAGCACCACCTGGATGGCCTGGTCGCCGACCCCCTGGGGTGCGGTGGTCGACAGGAGCTGGATCCGTTCTTGCAGGCAGTCGCCGAACCAGGAGCCGAGGGTGCGGTAGGTCTGCTTGGCGCGCTTCTCGGTGCCCGAGGCCTCCGCCATCTGGGTCGAGGACAGCGCGCTGGTCTTCTTGGTCGCGGCGGCATCGAAGACCCGCACCAGCGCAGCCTCGCCGCGCGGGTCGGCGTACCGCTCGCGCTGACAGGGCAGGACCATGCCGGTGCCGTCGTCGTTGCCGGTGGTGTCGGTGAGCGTCCAGTCCAGGTCGTAGCGCGCTCCCAGGTCGGAGACGCTCAGCAGGCTGGTCTCCGGCAGGGTCGGGGCGGGCGGCTCGCTCTCGGGGCTTGCGGGATCGCTGGGATCGCTGGTGCTCGGAGCCGCGCCGATCCCGGGCGCAGCGCTGACCGCTCGGTCGAGCGTGGGGCGAACGCCGGTGGCGTTGCTCACCAGTGATCCGGTCACCACGAGCGCGGCCACGGCGGCGGTGACGCCGACGGCGGTGTGGGTACGTCGGCGCGCGGCGCCGGCGCGTCGCACGATCGTGGCGCGGGGCCACCGCACCGTGTCGGTCACGGACGCGGCGACGTCGTCGAAGCGTGTGCGCAGCGCCGGGACCTGGATGTCGAGCGCCAAGGAGAGCTGGGTCGCGGCGCGCTGGAGGTCGCGCTCGGCGGCCTCGCGGGTCAGGCCCACCTCGCGGGCCATCTGGGGCATCGAGACGGCGGCCAGCTGGGTGAGGACCAGGGTCCGGCGCTCGGTGGCGCTGAGCTTGCCGAGAGCGTCGAGCGTGGCCTTCACCTCGGGGCTGATGTCCTTGTCGCGGTGCCAGACCCGGGCGGTGTGGCGGCGCTGTGCCAGGCGCCACGCGTTGGGTCGGACGACGGACTCGGGGTCGTCGAGCATCGACAGCTTGCGCCAGCGGTGCCAGGCGACGATGAAGGCGTCGCGCACCGCGCTGCGGGACGCCGCCAGGTCGCCGGTGAGCGCGAACGTCTGCACCAGCAGTCGCTCGCGGGCGTCCTTGTAGAAGGCGTCGAACTTGTCGGGGTCTCTCATGGCCTCCTCACGGTAGTCGACCGCGGCAACACGCCGCCCTTCGGCGTGCCTGCCCTGGTGAGACTGTCGTGAGGGACAGGATGGGAGGGCCATGACGTCACTGCTGCCTTCCCCGCGCACGGCCTCCCGCGAGCTCGCCGCCGACCTGAGGTCCGACCTGGCGACCCGACGACCGCTGGTGCTCGTGGCGGCCTTCGGGGGCGTGGTCGCGGCCGCGGGCACGCTCTTGGTCTGCCTTGCTGCGGGCGTCACCGGCTGGTTCCTCACCGATGGTGGCGCGCACGGCGAGCCGCGTGACGGCCTGCGGACCGGTGCTCTCGCCTGGCTGATGGGCCACGGGTCGGGCGTTCTCGTCGACGGGGTCGCGGTCAGCGCCGTACCCCTCGGCATCACCGTCGTGTGCGCATGGACGCTGTGGCGCGTGGGACAGCGGGTGGGGGTCTCCGTCTCGGGCCACGGACCCGACGTCGAGGAGATCGCCGACGGGCAACGGGACTGGACCGTGCCGGTCGCGGTGGTGCTGCTCAGCGCCGGGTACGTCGTGGTCGCCGTCCTCGCGGCCACGCTGGCGGCCACTCCCGGCACCGACCCGAGCGCGTCGCGGGTGGTCACCTGGGCGTTGCTGCTCTGCCTGCTGGCCGGGGCTCCTGGCATCGCCGTCGGCTCGGGACGGGCAGCCATCTGGACCTCCCACCTCCCGGCGAGCGTGCGCGCCTCCGGGGGCATCGTGCGTCGCCTGCTGCTGCTGTGGCTCGCGGTGTCGGCGCTGGCGTTCGCGGTGGCGCTGCTCAGCGACCTGAGCACCGCGGCCAACGTCCTGTCCCAGCTGGACGCCGACGCCGGTGCGACCCTGCTGATCCTGGTGGTCAGCCTCCTGCTGCTCCCCAACGCCGTGGCCTTCTCCGGGAGCTACCTGCTCGGACCGGGCTTCACCGTCGGCACGGGCACGCTCGTGGCGCCGAGTGTCGTGGTCCTCGGACCGTTGCCCAGCTTCCCGATGCTCGCCGCCCTTCCCGACGAGGGGCCGACCGCGGCGTGGACGGCCTGGTTGATCGTGCTGCCACCCCTGGTGGCCTTCCTCGCTGTCGTGCTCCACCAGCGGCGCGCACCGCTCTTCCGCTACGAGGAGGGCGCCGTCCGCGGCGTCTGCGGCGGAGTGGTCGCCGGCCTGTTGTTCGGGCTGATCGCCTCGCTCGCGGGTGGCGCGGTGGGTCCGGGCCGGATGCAGGACGTGGCGCCGTACGCCTTCGAGACCATGCTCCACGCAGTCACCTCCTTCGGCATCGGCGGTCTGCTGGGCGGGTTGGCGATGACCTGGTGGCAGCGCCGCTCCATGCCCGTCGAGATCGAGATGGACCTCCAGTAGGGTCGCGGCGTGCCAGCCCAGCCCGCCCGCCTCGTCGTGCTCGTCTCCGGAGGCGGGACCAACCTCCAGGCCCTGCTGGACGCGAGCGCCCTGCCGGCCTACGGAGCCCAGGTCGTCGCCGTCGGTGCCGACCGGCACGGCATCGAGGCGCTGCGGCGCGCCGAGGACGCGGGCGTCCCGACCTTCGTACGGCGGGTCGCCGACTTCGCGGACCGCGCCTCCTGGGACGCCGACCTTGCCGCCACCGTCGCCGAGAACCGCCCGGACGTGGTGGTGCTGGCCGGCTTCATGAAGCTGGTGGGGGAGCGCTTCCTCGCGGAGCTGGGCGGCCGCGTCGTCAACACCCACCCGGCCCTCAGCCCGTCCTTCCCCGGGATGCGGGCGCCGGCCGAGGCGCTCGAGCACGGCGTGAAGATCACCGGCTGCACGCTCTTCGTGGTCGATGCCGGGGTCGACACCGGGCCGATCGTGGCGCAGCGAGCGGTAGCCGTCGAGCCCGACGACAGCGTCGAGACGTTGCACGAGCGGATCAAGGGCGCCGAGCGGGAGATGCTGGTCGACGCCATCGGCCGGATGGCGCGGGAGGGCTTCTCCGTGGTCGGTCGGCAGGTCCGGTTCGGCCCGACCCCGGTGCACCCCTAGACTCCGTGCCACACGACTGGCGCAGGTGGGCGACCACCGGGGAGTGCCCCGTCTCCGGGGACCGAAGCGTGGCCATCGAACGCCTGGGTGGCCCCCACCACCAACTGAGGAGACGACTCCCGCGATGAGTGATGACAGCCAGCAGACCGCCCCCGGGCAGATCCCGATCCGTCGCGCTCTGGTCTCGGTCTACGACAAGTCCGGCCTGGACGACCTGGTCCGCGCGCTGCACGACGCCGGGGTCGCCCTGGTCTCGACCGGCGGCTCGGCGGCCCTGATCGAGAGGCTCGGCCTCCCGGTGACCAAGGTCGAGGACCTGACCGGTTTCCCCGAGTGTCTCGACGGCCGCGTCAAGACGCTGCACCCCAAGGTGCACGCCGGCATCCTGGCCGACCGACGCCTCGACTCCCACGTCGCCCAGCTCGCCGACCTCGGCGTAGAGCCGTTCGACCTGGTCGTCTCCAACCTGTACCCCTTCACCGAGACCGTCGCCTCGGGCGCGGGTCCCGACGAGTGCGTCGAGCAGATCGACATCGGCGGGCCCTCGATGGTGCGGGCCGCTGCCAAGAACCACCCCTCGGTCGCGATCGTGACCTCGCCCGGCCGCTACGGCGACGTCCTCGAGGCCGTCGCTGCGGGGGGCTTCACGCTCGAGCAGCGTCAGGCGCTGGCGGCGGAGGCCTTCGTGCACACGGCGTCGTACGACGTCGCCGTCGCGGGCTGGATGAGCAGCAACCTCGTCGACAACGGCGACTCGTGCTTCCCGGCCTTCGCCGGAGCGACGTTCACCAAGGCCGCCGACCTGCGCTACGGCGAGAACCCCCACCAGGCCGCGGCGCTGTACACCGACGGCACCGGTGGTCTGGCAGGCGCCGAGCAGCTCCACGGCAAGGAGATGTCGTACAACAACTACGTCGACACCCACGCCGCGCGGCGCGCGGCCAACGGCTTCGAGGCGCCCGCCGTGGCGATCATCAAGCACGCCAACCCGTGCGGCATCGCGGCGGGCTCCGCGGACGAGGACATCGCCGCGGTCCACCTGCGCGCCCACGAGTGCGACCCCGTCTCCGCCTTCGGCGGCGTGATCGCGGTCAACCGCCCGGTGTCGCTGGCGATGGCCGAGAAGGTCGCCGAGATCTTCACCGAGGTGATCGTCGCGCCCGGCTACGAGGACGGGGCCGTCGAGGCCCTGCAGGCGAAGAAGAACATCCGCATCCTCGTCTGCGACGCCGACCCGGCCGAGGAGGGCGGCTTCGAGGTCCGCCAGATCTCCGGCGGTCTCCTCCAGCAGCAGGTCGACACCGTCGACGCCGTGGTCGAGGGGGCCGACGGGGCCACGGGGGGCGGCGACGACCCCGCCACGTGGACCCTCGCCACCGGCACCGCCGCCTCGCCCGAGGTCCTCGACGACCTCGCCTTCGCCTGGAAGGCGTGCCGCCACGTCAAGTCCAACGCGATCCTGCTCGCCAAGGACGGCGCCTCGGTCGGCGTCGGGATGGGTCAGGTCAACCGGGTCGACTCCTGCAAGCTGGCCGTGTCGCGGGCCGGCGAGCGCGCCGCTGGCTCCGTGGCCGCCTCCGACGCGTTCTTCCCCTTCGAGGACGGCCCGCGGATCCTCATCGACGCCGGTGTGACGGCCATCGTGCAGCCGGGGGGATCGGTGCGCGACCAGCTCACCATCGACGCCGCCGAGGCCGCCGGGGTGACGATGTACTTCACCGGCACGCGACACTTTGCGCACTGACAGGAGGACGCCATGACCGCCCAGAAGCTCGACGGCGCCGCCACCCTCACGGCGATCAAGGCCGAGCTCACCGAGCGGGTCGCGCGCCTGAGAGCGCGCGGCGTCAAGCCCGGCCTCGGCACCGTCCTCGTCGGCGACGACCCCGGATCGCACTGGTACGTCGGCGCCAAGCACAAGGACTGTGCCGAGATCGGCATCGAGTCGCTGCGCATCGACCTCCCCGCCACGGCCGGTCAGGCCGACGTCGAGTCCGTCGTCGACGAGCTCAACCTCGACCCGGCGTGCACCGGCTTCCTGGTGCAGCAGCCGACGGGCCTCGACGAGTTCGCCCTGCTGTCGCGCGTCGATCCCGACAAGGACGTCGACGGGCTGCACCCCTACAACCTCGGCAGACTGGTGCTCGGGGAGCCCGGCCCGCTGCCGTGCACCCCGATCGGCTGCATCGAGCTGTTGCGCCGGCACGGCGTGGAGCTGGACGGCGCCGAGGTCGTCGTGGTCGGGCGCGGACTCACCGTCGGTCGACCGTTGGGCCTGCTGCTGTCCAGGCGCTCGGAGAACGCCACCGTCACGCAGTGCCACACCGGCACCCGGGACCTGGCGGCCCACGTGCGGCGGGCCGACGTCGTCGTCGCCGCTGCGGGCGTGCCGGGGATCATCACCGGCGACATGATCAAGCCCGGCGCAGCCGTGCTGGACGTCGGCGTCTCGCGGGTGGATGGCAAGATCGCCGGCGACGTCACCGCCGACGTGTGGGAGAGCGCGGGCTGGGTCTCTCCCAACCCCGGGGGAGTGGGACCGATGACGCGCGCGATGCTGCTGTCCAACATCGTGCAGCGGGCCGAGCAGCAGGCTCCGGCCTGATGGGGGCCTGATGGATCTCGACCCGCTGCCCGAACCCGCCGAGCGGCGCTACCCCTCGACGATCGGTGGCGCCTTCTACATCGCGGTGCTGTTGACCGCCGGTGTGGGCATCGCCCTGGTCGTGCTCGACGACTGGCGGGTCGGCCTGCGGGTGGTCGCGGCCGCTCTGGCCTCCGCGGGGCTGCTGCGCCTGGTGCTGCCTGCGCGCGACGCCGGGATGCTCGCCGTACGGCACCGGTTCGTCGACGTGCTCCTGCTCGTCGGTGTCGCCGGGGCCATCTACTACCTGGCCGGTGACATCCCGGACCAACCGCTCTGAGACAGGACGGTCGGTCCGGGCGGGGCTCAGATCAGGCCGAGCTCCGTGACAGCGGCGCGCTCGTCGGCGAGCTCCGCGGTGGAGGCGTCGATCTTGGCACGCGAGAAGTCGTCGATCTCGAGACCCTGGACGATCTCCCAGTCGCCGTCCTTGGTGGTGACGGGGAAGGAGGAGATCAGACCCTCGGGGACGTCGTAGGACCCGTCGGAGACGACGGCCATCGAGACCCAGTCGTCGGCGGCGGAGCCGAGCAGCCAGTCGCGGGCGGCGTCGACGGTCGCGGAGGCGGCGGAGGCCGCCGAGGAGGAGCCGCGCGCCTCGATGATCGCAGCGCCGCGCTTGGCGACGGTCGGGATGAAGGTGTTCTCGAGCCAGTCCTGGTCACCCACGGCCTCGGCGGCGTTCTTGCCGGCGACCTCGGCGTGGAAGAGGTCGGGGTACTGGGTGGCGGAGTGGTTGCCCCAGATCGTCATCTTCTTAATGTCGGTGACCGGAGCGCCGGTCTTGGCCGCCAGCTGTGAGATCGCCCGGTTGTGGTCGAGGCGGGTCAGGGCCGAGAACCGCTCGTTGGGGATGTCGGGGGCGTTGGTCATCGCGATGAGGGCGTTGGTGTTGGCCGGGTTGCCGGTGACACCGATGCGGACGTCGTCCGCGGCCACGCTGTTGAGGGCCTTGCCCTGGGCGGTGAAGATCGCGCCGTTGGCGCTCAGCAGGTCACCACGCTCCATCCCCGGGCCGCGGGGACGGGCCCCGACGAGCAGGGCGAGGTTGACGCCGTCGAAGATCTTCTCCGCGTCGTCACCGATCTCCACACCGGCCAGGCCGGGGAACGCACAGTCGTCGAGCTCCATGACGACGCCCTCGAGCGCCTTCAGGGCGGGCGTGATCTCGAGCAGACGCAGCTCGATCGGGCGGTCGCCGAGCAGGGCGCCGCTCGCGAGGCGGAACAGCAGGCTGTAACCGATCTGACCGGCGGCGCCGGTGACGGCGATCTTGAGCGGAGCAGAGCTCACGGCAGGACTCCCTGAAAGTGTTGAGTGGCTGTGTCTGGGCGCTTCGACGCTAGCAGCGTGACCTGCTACTCCGGCGGGCGGACCTGGGTGCGACCGTCGGTCTCGCCGGACTGCTGCGCCCAGCCCTGCCCCGTCTGCTGCTGGGGTGCTGCCGGCGGCGCCGGGGCCTGCTGCTGGGCAGGGATCCACTGCTGGGCCTGCGGGTCCCACTGCCAGCCGTCCTGGATGATCGGCTGCTCCTGGGCGTAGCCCTGCTGCCCCGGCTGCCCGTAGCCCTGCTGGTTCCACTGTCCGGCGTAGCCGCCCTGGGCGGTCGCGGACGAGCCGGAGGAGAGGTGGAGCCCCGAGCCGGGGACGGGGTCGCCGTCACGGCCGAAGATCACGGGGTGCAGCAGGCCAGCGGCGGCGGCGCCGACGAGCGGGACGAGCACGAAGAGCCACGCCTGGAGGATCGCGTCCCCGCCGGAGAAGAACACCGTGGACAGCGCCACCGCCGGGTTGACGACCGAGCCGGTGGCCCCGAGCAGGACGTAGCCGACGCCGGCGAACGCGAGGCCGATCGCCAGTGGGGCGAGCAACGCGTTGTCGCCGCGCTTGTCGGTGATGGCCAGCACGAGGAAGACGAAGATCGTGGCGACGACCAGCTCGAGCAGCAGCGCCCCGCCGAGGTCGATGCGGCCCTGGTCGCCGAAGCTCGGGGCGCTCAGGGGCTCGCCGAAGTCGTAGCCGCCGCCGTTGGTCAGCGCGACCAGGAGCACCGCGATGCCACCGGCGATGCCGCCGGCCACCTGCACGGCGGAGTAGAGGCCGGCGTCCTTCCAGGAGAGACGGCCCGCCATCGCGGCCCCGACCGAGACCGCGGGGTTGAAGTGACCCCCGGAGATCCGGCCGAAGGCCATCAGCAGGGCGAAGAGCGTCACGCCGAAGGCGAGACCGTTCAGGCCACCCCCGAGCCCGAAGAAGACCAGCACCGCGGCGCCGAGGCCTTCGGCTGCCAGGCGCTGGACGGGGGTCGGTGGGGTGGCGGTGGGGTCGGTGGTCTCTGCCGCTACGTCGCTCATGAGCCGCTCTCTGCCCTTCGGGGTGGGGGTCGAAACCTCGGGTCGGACCTCGGGTCGCATCGCACCCTAGTGCTTGGCCGTGGGCGTCTCGAGGTGCAAGGCTGCCGGGGTGCGGGCCGGTCGGGCCCGTCAGGTATCTTGACGTCAAGACGATTTTCCGCGTAGATCCACTCAGATCCACACCAGGAGTGACATCAGACATGGCTGCAACCCCGGCAAAGATCATCTACACGCACACCGACGAGGCGCCGCTGCTGGCGACGTACTCCTTCCTGCCGATCATCTCCGCCTACGCCGCGAAGGCCGGCGTGGACGTCGAGACCCGTGACATCTCGCTGGCCGGGCGCATCATCAGCCAGTTCCCCGAGCGGATGACCGACGAGCAGAAGGTGGCCGACCACCTCGCCGAGCTGGGCGAGCTGGCCACCAAGCCCGAGGCCAACATCATCAAGCTCCCCAACGTCTCGGCCTCGATCCCGCAGCTCAAGGCTGCGATCAAGGAGCTGCAGGGCCAGGGCTACGACCTGCCCGACTACCCGGAGAACCCCCAGACCGACGAGGAGAAGGCGGTCCGCGCGGCGTACGACAAGACCAAGGGCTCTGCGGTCAACCCGGTCCTGCGCGAGGGCAACTCCGACCGCCGCGCGCCCGCCGCGGTCAAGGGCTACGCCAAGCAGTACCCCCACCGGATGGGTGCCTGGACGCCCGAGTCCAAGACGAACGTCGCGACCATGGGTCACGACGACTTCCGCAGCAACGAGAAGTCCGTCATCGTCGAGGCCGACGACACCCTGTCGATCGTGCACGTCGGAGCCGACGGCGAGACCGTGCTCAAGGACGCCGTCAAGGTCCTGGCCGGGGAGGTCGTCGACGGCACGTTCATGAACGTCGCGGCGCTGCGCCGCTTCCTGACCGAGCAGATCGCCCGGGCCAAGGCCGACGACGTGCTCTTCTCGGTGCACCTCAAGGCGACGATGATGAAGGTCTCCGACCCCATCATCTTCGGCCACGCCGTCCAGGCGTTCTTCCCCACCCTCTTCGAGCAGTACGGCGAGCAGCTCGCCGCCGCGGGGATCTCGCCCAACGACGGCCTCGGGGCCCTGATGTCCAGCGTGGCCGACCTGCCCGACGGCGACGCGATCGCCGCCTCGGTGAAGCAGGGACTCGCCGACGGGCCGCGGATGGCCATGGTCGACGACCGCAAGGGCATCACCAACCTGCACGTGCCCTCCGACGTCATCATCGACGCCTCGATGCCCGCGATGATCCGCACGTCGGGTCACATGTGGGGCCCCGACGGCAACGAGGACGACTGCCTGGCGGTCATCCCCGACTCCTCCTACGCCGGGGTCTACCAGACCGTCATCGACGACTGCCGCGCCCACGGTGCCTTCGACCCGGCCACGATGGGCTCGGTGCCCAACGTGGGTCTGATGGCCAAGGCGGCCGAGGAGTACGGCTCGCACGACAAGACCTTCGAGATGCCGGCCGCCGGCACCGTCGAGGTCCGCACCAGCGCCGGTGAGGTGCTGATGTCGCACGACGTCGAGCCCGGTGACATCTGGCGCGCCTGCCAGACCAAGGACGACCCGATCCGCGACTGGGTCAAGCTGGCCGTCACCCGCGCCCGCGCCTCCTCGACGCCGGCGATCTTCTGGCTCGACGAGACCCGCGCCCACGACGCCAACCTGATCGGGCTGGTCAAGAAGTACCTCGGCGACCACGACACCGACGGCCTGACGATCGAGATCATGGCGCCGGCCGAGGCCTGCGCCTACTCCCTCGAGCGGATCCGCAAGGGCGAGGACACCATCTCGGTGACCGGCAACGTCCTGCGTGACTACAACACCGACCTCTTCCCGATCCTCGAGGTCGGCACCTCGGCCAAGATGCTCTCGATCGTGCCGCTGATGAACGGCGGTGGACTCTTCGAGACCGGTGCCGGCGGGTCGGCGCCCAAGCACGTCCAGCAGCTCGTCAACGAGAACTACCTGCGTTGGGACAGCCTGGGCGAGTTCTTCGCCCTGGCCGCCTCCTTCGAGCACCTCGCCGGCTACGCCGACAACAAGGGTGCCCAGGTGCTCGCCGACACCCTCGACGCCGCCACCGCGACGTTCCTGCTCGAGGACAAGTCGCCGACCCGCAAGATCGGTGGCATCGACAACCGCGGCTCGCACTTCTACCTGGCGATGTACTGGGCCCAGGAGATCGCGAAGCAGACCGAGGACGCCGAGCTGGCCGGGGTCTTCAAGCCCTTCGCCGAGAAGCTGACCGCTGCGGAGGACACGATCGTGGGCGAGCTCAACGCCGTCCAGGGAAGCCCGGCCGACATCGGCGGCTACTACCGTCCCGACGACGCCAAGTCCGACGCCGTCATGCGCCCCTCGGCGACGCTCAACGAGGCGCTCGCCGCCCTGTAATTCAGGTGCGCGGTGTCGGTGCGACGACATAGCGTCCGTCCCGATGACCACCACTGATCAACGCGTGACCGAGACCGGCCCGTCCTCCCCCGAGGGCGGGCCGGTCTCGCGTGCCGTGACCGACGACCCCGCGCGGCAGGTCTCGCTGAGACGCCTGCGCGGTCCGTCGACGGTGGTGGCCCTGACCGCCTCGGCGATCGGTGCGCTCGGGACGGTGCTCGGCACGGTCGTGGCCGGCCAGCTGGCCGAGGATCCGACCGAGACGCTGGTCTGGCTGCTGGCCCTGTGCGTGGTCGGGGCAGCGGTGCTCGACACCGCGGGTCGCACCGTCTGGGCGGCGATCTGCGACCGGGCCGAGGGCGCCCTGCGCGCCGACCTGCTCACCGCAGCGCTGCACCAGCCCCTCGCCCAGCTCTCCGAGCAGGCGGTCGGCGAGGTGCTCGACCGCGTGGACGACGACACGTGGGAGGTCGGCAGCCTGGTCCGGCGCCAGGTCTGGGAGGTGCTGCGCACCGTCTTCGCCACCGTGCCGATGTGGATCGTCGCGGGGCTGACCTGGTGGCCTGCCTGGATCCTCTTCCCCGTCTTCGGGACGGCCGCGGTGCTCGTCGTACGTCCACTGCTGCCCGAGATCTCGACTCGCAAGGTCGCCGAGGAGATCGCCTGGACCGACCATGCGGCCGCGCTCGAGGAGGGCATCGCCGGGCGCGACGACCTGCGGACCAGCCTCGGCCAGGCCCACGTCGTACGGCGGGTCGCCGAGCTGTCCGCGCGCGTGCACCACCTCTTCGACCGCGTCCTCGAGCTGGAGGTCCAGGTCACGCGTCGCGCCGGTGTCCTCCTGCACGCCCTGCTGGCCGGGGTGGCGGTCGCCGGCATCGCCCTCGTGGTCTCCGACGACCTGTCGGTCGCCCGGCTGGTGACGCTCTTCCTGGTGACCTCGACCTTCGTGGGGCAGATCAACAACCTGACCCAGTGGCTGCCCGACCTGCAGGCGGGCCTCGGCGCCATCGTCCGGCTGCGCCAGCTGCTGGAGACCGAGCCGGAGCCGGCCGGGGGCCGGCCCGTCCCCGAGGGGGCGCTCGAGCTCGAGCTGCGCCACCTGCACTTCTCCTACGAGCAGGGCACCTTCGCCTTGCACGACGTCGACCTGACGGTCCCCGCCGGGCGCACCTGCGCCCTGGTGGGGCGCACCGGGTCGGGCAAGTCGACGCTGGCCTCCCTCGTCTCGCGTGCCGTGGAGCCCGAGCGCGGCACCGTCCTGCTGGGCGGCGTCGACGTGCTGGACCTCGACCTGCAGGAGCTGCGCGCCGCGGTGGGGGTGGTCACCCAGCGCACCGAGATCCTCGCCGGCACCCTGGCAGAGAACATCGCCCTCTTCGCCGACCTCCCGCGGGAGCGGGTGCTGGACGCCGTCGCCGAGCTCGGCCTGACCGACTGGGTCGCCGGGCTGCCCGACGGGCTCGACACCCTGCTCGGGCCGGGTGGGACGACCCTGTCGTCGGGGGAGCAGCAACTCGTCTCCTTCGCCCGCCTGCTGGTGCGTGAGGTCTCGGTCGTCGTGCTCGACGAGGCGACCGCGCGGATGGATCCGCTCACCGAGGCGCTCGTCGTCCGCGCCGCCGACCGCCTGCTCACCGGCCGCACCGGGATCCTCGTCGCGCACCGGCTCTCCACGACCGCTCGGGCCGACACCGTGGCGGTGCTCGAGGCCGGCACCGTCGTGCAGCAGGGCGACCGCGCACTGCTCGCCACGGTCGACGGACCCTTCCGAGCGCTGCTGGAGGCCAGCGAGGAGGTCGCGGGCACGGCCGGGGACGAGGCCGCCGACGAGGACGAGGCATCCCTGGTCGTCGGGGACCAGGTCGGCGGAGCCCGCCGCACGGGTCCGGCGCCGGCCGACCCCGAGGTCGCGCCGTCCTCCAGCCTGGCGAAGGGCATCACGCGGGCCTTGCTCATCCACCCCGAGTGGGGCGTGCTCGCGGTCGCGTTCTTCGTCACCGCGGCGTTGTTCGGGGCCTTCGGCGCCGTCACCGGCTTCGTGTGGGGCCGCCTCGTCGAGGACCTGCAGGGTGGCGGCACACCGTGGGCGCTGTCGGTGGCCCTGGTGGTCTGCCTCCTGCTCGCCCCCCTGGTGCTCGCCTCGGCGATCCGACGCTACCCGCGCTGGTGGATCGCGGTCCTGCTGCGCACCCGGATGTCGGTGCTGCTGGGTCAGACCGAGCAGCACCGCCTGGCGCGCACGCCTCCGGGGGAGGTCGTCGCGCGGTCCATGGACGCCGACCGGTTCGCCCGCTACGCCGACCGCTGGATCGACTTCGGCACCGGCCTGGTCATCGTGGCCGTGACGGCCGTCGCCGGGTGGAGCCTGCTGGCCGGTGGGGTGCTGCTGGCCGTGATGGCGGGCTCGGCGCTCGCCTCGACCATCGGTCGTCCCATCGCGGGTCGCTCGGCCTCGGAGTCCTCGGCGGCGCGCGCCGGATTCGGCCGGGCGCTGGTCTCGGCCCTGGAGTCGGCTCGCACGGTCAAGCTCGCCGCGGCCACCCCGGACGTCCACCGCCACCTGAGCAAGGTCGACGGCGGCCGGGTGCAGGCGGCGGTCTTCGAGCACCGGGTGCAGGCCGTCCTCGACGGCGTGCCGATCGTGATGGTCCAGTGTGGCGTGGTGGCCGCCTGGGCGACCTACTTCCTCGGCGGCTGGGGGCTGGCGACGGCGCTGCTCGTGGCCTCGGCCGTCAACGGCTTCGACTGGTTCGGCCGGGTCGCGGGCTCGGTGATCACCGAGGCGCCGGGCACCCGGTCGTGGCAGGTCGCGACCACTGCCTTCGCCGGTGGGGGAGACCTGATGGACGTGCCCGACGGGGTCGACCTCGTCGCCGGGACGGCACCAGGGCCCCCGACTGCCGAGCGGGTGCCGCTGGAGCGGCTCGAGCTGCGCGGCGTGGAGGCGATCCACGAGGACGGCACGCGTGGGGTCGTCGGCATCGACCTCACCGTCGAAGCCGGCGAGCTGGTGCTGCTCCTGGGGCAGGTCGGCTCCGGCAAGTCGAGCCTGCTGGGCTCCTTGGCCGGGCTGATCGACCACAGCGGCAGCATGCGGTGGAACGGCATGGAGATCGAGGACGCCGAGACGTTCCTGCGTCCCGGCCAGGTGGCCTACGTCGCGCAGGTGCCCCGGGTGCTGTCCGGGACGTTCTCCGACAACATCCGGCTCGGACACGCCCGGCGGATCGAGGCCGCCATCGACGACGCCCGGCTCGGGCGCGACGTGGCGGACGCCGGTGGGCCGGACTCGGTCGTCGGGCACCGCGGCGTACGGCTCTCGGGCGGGCAGGTCCAACGGCTCGCCCTCGCCCGGGCGCTGGCCGCGGAGGCCGACCTGCTGCTGGCCGACGACGTGTCGAGCGCCCTGGACGCGGCCACCGAGGTCGAGCTCTGGCAGGCCCTGCGCGCACGCGGTACGACGGTCCTCGGCGCGACGTCGAAGCGGGCGGCGCTGGCGCAGGCCGACCGGGTGGTCGTGCTGGTCGAGGGCGAGATCGCTGCGGTCGGGCCGTGGACGGACCTGGCCCCGCAGTGGGGCCACCTCGCGGGCTGAGCCCGCCGCCACCCCGCGTCAGCGCAGCCGGGGGATCGGCCACGCGTTGGTGGGCGCGATCCGCAGGACGTCGTGGTCCTCCCAGACCCCGTCCACCTCGACCCGGTCGGCGGTGAACATCGTCGCCCTGTCGGCACGCAGGGGCCGTCCGTCCGCCCGCATCAGCTTGCGTGTCGGCGTCCCGGCTCGCAGCCAGGCCACCAGGCCGTTCTCGTCGTCGCGGACCACGACCATCGGCTCGGCGAAGCCGTCGCCGTAGCGCCACATGATCTCGGTCCCGGGCTCCCAGTGCTGCATGGGGCCGACGCTACCCTCGGGGCCATGTCCCACGACGCGCACTTCCCGCCGTGCTGACCGTCGCGCTCGTCGCACTCGTCGGGCTGGGGGCAGGGTGCTCCGACCTGGAGGACGCCGCCAAGGGCAAGGCCAACGAGGCCGCCTGCTCGGTGGCCCAGAAGACCGTCGACGGCGTCACCGCTCAGGTCGAGAGCGCGATCGACGAGATCGGCGCCGACCCCGACGCCGCCCGGCGCAAGCTCGCCGGCCTGCGCGACGTCCTCGACGCGGCCCAGTCCGGGATCAGCGGCGAGGCGAAGCAGAAGCTCCGCGATGCCGCACAGGCTCTCGGCAACCTCGCCGACGAAGCCGGTGACGCGGCGCGGGGGGCCGACGTCGACACCTCGGCCGTGGACGCCGCCAAGGACAACTTCGGCGACGCCGTGGACGACGTGCGCGACTTCTGCTGAGGCGCCGATTGTGGCGTCCGGCCGACATCGGGGAGGGTCCGTTCAGCCTGGTTGAACGGAACTTCCCCGAAGAGCTTGTCCACAGCTTCTCGTAGGCCCCGTCGACGGGGAGACGCTCGCCGAGCACGATGAAGGGGTCGGTGGAGCCTGACTTCAGCACGTGGGTCACAGCCCGCGGCGGCGCGCTGCAACGCTTCGCCTACCTCGTCACCGGAAGCGCCGACGAGGCCCCCGACTTCGTGCAGGAGGCGCTCAGCCGGGCCTACCGCGCTGCGAGGAGCTCGCGCGCGCTCGCTCCCATGTCCACCGTGCCGTCGCCGTCCTGCGGGAGCGGCTCTCCCAGGAGGAGACCGATGGTTGACAACCACGAAGCGACCGACGACGCGCGCCCCGAGCGCGACTGACGCCCTCACCCCGACGGTTGGTTGAAGGCTGCACGATCCCGGGGCACAGTCGAGACATGACCGACGACAAGAAGATCACCGTGACCCGCACGATCGACGCGTCGACGAGCAAGGTGTGGGACGTGCTGTCCAACCCGCAGAAGCACGCCGACCTGGATGGCTCGGGCTTCGTCATCTCCGACGACCGTTCCGACCGGATCACCGCCACCGGCCAGACGTTCCGGATGAACATGTCCGGCGACCACATGGGTGGCGACTACCAGACGGACAACCAGGTGACCGGCTACGACGAGCACAAGCTGCTGGCTTGGCAGACCGCCCCCGCCGACACCCCGCCCCCGGGCTGGGAGTGGATGTGGGAGCTCGACGCCAACGGAGCCGACAGCACCGACGTCACGCTGACCTACGACTGGAGCAAGGTCACCGACCCCGACCTGCTGCAGAAGATCAGCTTCCCGCTGGTGCCGGAGTCGGCCCTCGAGGACTCCCTGGGCAACCTGGCCGAGGCCGTCAGCACCTGACGGGCTCCCAGGCTCGGACCTCAGCCGTCAGGGCTGTAGAGCCCCAAGAAGCTGCGCGAGGCGGCGTCGACCAGCTCGGTCGGCGTCGCCTCGAGTGCTCCGTCGAGCCAGGCGGTGACCAGCTCGGCCATCCCGCCGATGAACATTAGCCCGGCGATCTCGTCCTGCAGCGGGTCGCCCGCGCGCTCGCCGAGCAGCTCACCGGCGACCTCGGCCGAGAGGTGCGCGAAGTGCCGCAGCAGCTCGGTACGCCGGTGGCGCAGCTGGGTCATGCCGCCGGCCTCCACGATCGCGACCCGACCCTTGCGAGGGTCGTCGACCAGGATCTGCACGAAGGCCGTGACGGCGGCGTGCACCCGCGCCGTCGGATCGTCGCCGGCCTCGGCGACGGCGCGCTCTCGGACCGACTCGATCTCGCGTGCCACGTCGTCCAGGACAGCGGTCAGCGCCTCGTCCAGACCGGCGAAGCTCTCGTAGAAGTAGCGCTCGCTGAGCCCCGCCTCGGCACACACGGCCGTCATCGTCGTCCGCGTCTCGGGGTCGGCCCAGACGGACAAGGTGGCCTCGAGCAATCGCGAGCGTCGCTCGGCGGCGCGGTCCGCGGCGCTCACCCCTCGGTAGACCCCCGACTGCACCGCCACGAGTCGAGCCTCTCATGGCTCGGCCGAGAAGGTTGACAGGACGTCCTTCCTGAATGAGAGTGCGGGGATGACCACTCCGGTGCGCCCGATCCCCGACGTACGACGCGAGGACAAGGGGTTGCCCGTGATCGGCCGGCTGCTCGACTACCTCAAGGACCCCGTCGCCCTGATGGAGCGTCAGTGGACGACGTACGGCGCCGTCTCGCCGCTGCCGGTCTTCGGTGCCAAGGCCGTGCTGCTGCTCGGCCCCGACGCGTGCGAGGAGGCCTTCCGCAACAAGGACAAGGCCTTCGCCAACGGACCGGCCTGGACCCGTCTGGTCGGCCCGTTCTTCACCCGCGGCCTGATGCTCATCGACTTCGAGGAGCACCACGCTCACCGCCGGATCATGCAGGAGGCCTTCACGCGCGACCGCCTCGAGTCGTACGCCGACTCCATGGGCCCGGCGATCGAGCGGGGGCTGGCTGGGTGGGAGCCGCACCAGGACTTCCGCGCCTATCCCGCGCTCAAGCAGCTGACCCTCGACATCGCCGCCGACATCTTCATGGGCGGGGCCGAGGACCACGGGCCGGAGGAGATGGACCGGGTCAACCGGGCGTTCATCGCCTGCGTCCAGGCGGCGTCCGGGGTGGTCCGCGGTCGGATCCCGTTCACCCGGTGGGGCAAGGCCTTCGCCGGTCGCGAGGTGCTCGAGGAGTTCCTGCGTCACTACCTGCCGGCTCGCCGCGCGACGCGCACGAGCGACATCTTCTCGGTGCTGTGCCACATCGAGACCGACGCCGGCGAACGGTTCGGCGACGACGACGTGGTCAACCACATGATCTTCCTGATGATGGCGGCCCACGACACCTCCACCATCACCGTCTCCACGATGCTGCAGTACCTCGGCCAGCACCCCGAGTGGCAGGAGCGGTGCCGTCGAGAGTCCGAGGCGCTCGGGGACCACCCGACGCTCGCCGAGCTCGAGAGCCTCGAGTCGATCGACCTGGTGATGAAGGAGTGCCTGCGGCTCGTGGCGCCGGTGACCATCCTGGTGCGCAAGACCGTCAAGGACACCAGCGTGCAGGGTGTCGCGATCCCCCAGGACTCCGACGTGATCATCGGGGTGCAGTACTCCCACCTGATGGAGGAGCACTGGACCGACCCGCGCTCCTTCGACCCCGAGCGCTTCTCGGCAGAGCGACGCGAGGACAAGTCGCACCGCTACGCGTGGGAGCCGTTCGGTGGTGGCGTGCACAAGTGCATCGGCCTCTACTTCGCCGGTGCCGAGATCAAGACGATCCTGCACCAGCTGCTGCGCGGCTACACGTGGTCGGTCGACCCGTCGTACGTCGTGCCGATGGACTACCACTCGCTGCCCTTCCCGACCGATGGACAGCCGATCGACCTCGTCCGACGGGTCGAGGATCACACGGCCCAGGAATAGGTCGGCCCGGCACGTCGGTTGGAGGATGACGTGCCTATGACCACCACCGCGCGTCCCACGACCACCCGCCCTCCGGCGCACTTCGGTCTCGCGGTGCTCGCCCTGGCGGTCGGTGGGTTCGCGATCGGCACGACGGAGTTCGTGACGCTCGGACTGCTGCCGCAGATCGCCGAGGGAGTGGACGTCTCGGTGCCCACGGCCGGCCACCTGGTGTCGTCGTACGCGATCGGGGTCGTCGTCGGGGTGCCGCTGCTGAGCTTCTTCGGGGCCCGGCTGCCGCGGCGCGGCCTGCTGGTCGCGCTGATGGCGGCGTACGCCGTGTTCAACGTCGTGAGCGCGGCGGCTCCCGGGTTCGCGGTGCTCACCGCTGCTCGCTTCCTCGACGGCCTGCCGCACGGCGCCTACTTCGGCGTCGCCTCACTCGTGGCGGCGAGCCTGGCTGCGCCGGAGAAGCGTGGCCGAGCGATCGCCGCGGTGATGCTCGGGCTGTCGTTCGCCAATGTCGTCGGAGTGCCGGCCGCGACGTGGATCGGCCAGAACCTCGGCTGGCGCTCGGCGTACCTCTCCGCGGCCCTCGTGGCGCTGGTGGCGGTCGCGATGGTGCTCGCCTTCGTGCCGTCCGTGCCGGGCGACCGCGAGGCCACGGGGCGCAAGGAGGCCGGGACGTTCTTCCGCAACCGACAGGTCTGGTTGACGATGGCGGCCGGCGCCGTCGGCTTCGGCGGTCTCTTCGCCGTCTACTCCTACATCGCGCCGATCGTCACCGACGTGGCGCTGCTCGGAGAGGGGACGGTCCCGATCTTCCTGCTGGCCTTCGGGCTCGGCATGGTGGCGGGCACGTGGGTGGCCGGCGAGCTGGCGGCCTGGTCGGTGATGGGCTCGCTGGTGTGGGCGGGTGCGGCCACGACCGTCGTGCTGGTCGCGTTCTGGGCCGTGGCGCCGTACGGATGGTGGCTGCTGCCGTTCGTCTTCCTCGTGACCGCGATCGGCTCGGTGATGGTGGTCAACCTGCAGCTGCGGCTGATGGACGTGGCCGGCGACGCCGTCACGCTCGGCGCCGCGATGAACCACGCCGCCCTCAACGTCGCGAACGCACTCGGCGCCTGGCTGGGCGGGCTCGTCATCGCCGTCGGGTACGGCTACCGGGCGCCGCCGTTGGTGGGCGCGGCGCTGTCGGTGCTCGGGATCGGCATCCTGCTGTGGTCGGCGGCGCTTCAGCGCACCTCGGACGCGGACGACCTGGCCGTCCACTCCTCGACCAGCACGTCGTAGAGCGCCATGTCCGCCGGCCCGGTGCGCAGCATCGTGCCGAGCCGCTCGATGCCGGTCTGGGTGAGGCCGACCGACTCGATGACATGGCGCGACGCGCCGTTCTCGATCGCGGCGAAGGCGCGGACCCGCCGTACGCCCAGGTGCTCGAAGGCGTACGCCGTCGCGAGCCGAGTCGCGGCCGTCACCATGCCGCGGCCGCGTGCGTCGGGGTGGGCCCAGTAGCCGATCTCGCAGTCCACGTCGGCGATGTCGAAGGCGTTGATCGCGCCGAGCAGCAGGTCGTCGCGGTCACGGGCGGGGCGGGTGATCGCCCAGGTGACCTTGGTGCCCTTGGCCGCGCCCTCGGTGGTGAGCTGCAGCCAAGCCCGGGCGTCGTCGGCGCCGTACGGCGTGGGCAGCTGCCCGAGCCAGTGCTGGGTGCGTTCGTCCGAGCAGGCCTCGACGATGCGCGGGACGTCGGCCTCGGTCAGCGGCCGAAGCCGCACGGTCTCGCCGTCCACCGTGGGAGTGGTGAGCCAGCGCCCCGCGGGCTCGCGCTTGTCGGTGACGAGGAGCGTGCCGACCCAGGCGTCGACCAGCTCGCCGCGGTGGGCCTGCGAGTGCCGCAGGATGCCGTCGAGGGTGAAGCCGAGGCGCCACGCGAGCTTGCGTGATGCCCAGTTGCCGACGTTGGCGCGCCAGATGACCGTCCGGACGCCCCTCGCCGCGAACCCCCAGTCGATCAGCATCCGCAGGGCTCGCTCCATCGCACCGGTGCCACGGACCGCGGGGTGGGAGCCGTAGGCGATCTCGGCGCGGCCGTGGCCCTCGTCGCGCAGCGCGATGTTGCCGGCGTACTGCCCCCGCACCTCGACGGCGAAGATCCACTGCGACCCGTCCGCCCACGCTCCCGGCGCGATCTCGAGGCAGAACTCGCGGGCGTCCTCGCGCGTGAACGGCGTCGGTACCGTGGTCCAGCGCACCGAGAGCGGGTCCACGCACTGCTCGTAGCAGCCCTCGACGTCCTGCTCGCCGAGAGCGCGGAGCACGACGTCACCGTCGCTCAGGGTGGGCACGGGTGGCGGGGCGATCGTCATGGGCGCACCCTGCCAAGGCCGGTCGGTGCGCGGCAAACGGATTCGGTGGCCCAGTCGAGAGCCGCCGCGGCTATCGTCGCCGTCGTGCCCGACTACCAACGCATCCACGTGGTGAGCACGGCGGCGACCGAGTCCGAGCTGCAGCGGCTCGTGGCCGCGATGGGGCGACGTCCTGTGGTGCTCACCGCCCCCACGGCCGATGCGGCCCGGGTGGTCGGGTTGCTCGGTCCGCTCGGGGTCGAGCCCCGCGTGGAGACGCTGCTGGCGCTGGAGCGGCATCCGGTCGTGGATCGTGGCGACCGGGTCGACGCGCTCGTGCGCGAGCACGCGCTGGGCGACCGGTTCCGCGACGTCGTGGTGGTCACGGACCCGGCGACCGCGACGCTGCTGCTGCGGGTGCTGGCCCCCGACCAGCTCGACACCCCGGGCGCGGTGACGGTCGTCGGGCTCGTCCGGGCGGGGCGCCCCTCCGACGTACGACGTGCCGTCATCCTCGGAGCCGTGCTCGGCGTAGCCATCGGCCTGGCTCAGCGGCTCGGCGTCATCCTCGTGCTGCCGACGGTGGCAGTCGTGGCCGGAGGCGTGCTGATGACCGTGCCGGCGTGGCGGCACGTGGGTCGCGAGCTGGTGCTGGCGACGGGGATCGCGATCGTCGTCGGGCTCGCCGTGATCGCCGGCTCGTCGCGCTTCCCTGCTGGCTGGTAGGCGCTGCCAGCTGGATCACGTCGTGGTGCAGCTCCTCAGCGGATCGCCGAACGACTCCACAGCGGCCACGCGTCCGAGGTGACCTCCTCGGTGCGATGCCACAGCGCCAGGTAGAGCGCCACGGCCGGAGCCTCGATGACCAGGTCGCCCTCGGCCGGCCCGTCGTGGCGCACGACGACCGGTGCCTCCTCGGTGACCTGCACGGTCCACGACTGCGATGCATCGGGGGTGCGTACGGCGATCGTGACCGGCTCCTCGTCGGGGACCAGCCGCAACGTCGACCTCGAGCGTGGGACGAAGCCCATCAGCAGCTCGTCGATCCCGTCGAGCGCCGCATCGGTGCCGACCCACGTCTCCTCGGCGCGGGGGAGCCGGCCCAGGGAGGCGGCCAGGGCGTCGATGCCGTGCATCGCGGTCTCGTGGTGCTGGCGACGCGCCCAGAAGAGCCGGGCCGGGGGAGCGTCGTGCAGGAAGACCAGTCCCTCGGCGTCCTCAGGGGTCTCCACGAGGGTCGCGACGAGAGCGACGGCGCCGTCGCGCAGCCACTCGACGGGGTCGGAGCTGCGCCGGCCGGCCTTCTCGGTGGCCGCCTGGTCGAGGGTCTCGCCGCGCAGGCTCGCCCTCGCCCAACGGTGGATCATCCCCTGATGGCCGATGAGTCGCCGTACGGTCCACTCCGGGCACGACGGCACGTCGATGTCCAGCCCGGCGGCCGCGCAGTGACGCGACATCATCAGGGTGGCTTCGTGCAGGCCCGCGAGGTGCTCGTCGAACGTCAGATGGGTAGGCACGTCCCGATCCTCCCAGGCCATCGGGAACAATGCAGCCCATGTCAGCGACCACCGAGCCCGAGGTCAGCGTCCCGACCGTCACCGGCGGCGGGGCTCGCCCTCGGGTGCTCTCGGGCATCCAGCCGACGGCCGACTCCTTCCACTTCGGCAACTACCTCGGTGCCCTGCGTCAGTGGGTCGACCTGCAGCGCGACCACCAGCCGTTCTTCTTCATCGCCGACCTGCACGCCATCACCGTGGAGCAGGACCCCAAGGTGCTGCGCGAGCGCACCCTGCGCGCCGCCGCGCAGCTGCTCGCGATGGGCGTCGACCCGGCCCGCTCGGCGATCTTCATCCAGAGTCAGGTCCCCGAGCACGCCCAGCTCTCGTGGGTCCTGCAGTGCCTCACCGGCTTCGGCGAGGCCCGCCGGATGACGCAGTTCAAGGACAAGTCGGCCAAGGGCGGGGAGGGCGCCGCCTCGGTCGGCCTGTTCACCTACCCGATCCTCCAGGCCGCCGACATCCTGCTCTACCGGCCGCACTACGTGCCGGTCGGCGAGGACCAGCGTCAGCACCTCGAGCTCACCCGCGACGTCGCCCAGCGGTTCAACCACCGCTACAAGAAGACGTTCCGCCTGCCCGAGCCCTACATCCTCAAGGCCACCGCGAAGATCGGCGACCTGCAGGACCCGACCTCCAAGATGTCCAAGTCGGCATCGTCGCCGGCAGGCATCATCGAGATGCTCGACCAGCCGTCGGTGAGCGCCAAGAAGATCCGCTCGGCGGTCACCGACTCCGACGCCGAGATCCGCTTCGACCCCGAGGCCAAGCCCGGCGTCTCCAACCTGCTGACGATCTTCTCCGCGCTCACCGGCACCGGGGTGCAGGCGCTGGCCGACGAGTACGCCGGCAAGGGGTACGGCGACCTCAAGGGCGACCTGGCCGACGCGGTCGTCACCTTCGTGACGCCGTTCCGGGAGAAGACGCTCGAGCTGCTCGACGACCAGGCTCACCTCAGCCAGGTGCTCGCTCAGGGAGCGCAGCAGGCACGCTCGGTGGCGGAGGCGACCCTGCGCGATGTCTACCAACGGGTCGGCTTCGTCGCCCCGTCCCGCTAGGTTGGAGGACATGCCGACGATCGGGGTAGCCGTCGCGATCCCGGAGCCCTGGGCCACCGAGCTGCAGGACTACCGGGCGGCAGTCGGCGACTCCACGGCGGCGATGATCCCGACCCACATCACCCTCGTGCCGCCCACGGAGATCGACGGCGAGCTCGCCGAGATCGAGTCCCACCTCGCCGATGTCGCCACCGAGGTGGACGCCTTCGCTGTCCACCTGCGCGGCACGGGCACCTTCCGCCCCGTCTCCCCGGTGGTGTTCGTGACGCTCGTCGAGGGCATCAGCCAGTGCGAGCTGCTCGCTGACGCCGTACGACGGGGGCCGCTCGAGGTCGACCTGGCCTTCCCCTACCACCCGCACGTGACCGTTGCCCACCACCTCGACGACACGGCCCTCGACCAGGCCTTCGACGAGCTGGCCGACTTCGAGTGCGAGTTCCCCGTCGACGGCTTCCATCTGTACGTGCACGACCAGGACCACGGCTGGCGGCCGACGCGGGACTTCGCGTTGGGCAACCGCTGACGTCGCTGACGAGGGGGAATCTCGGTGAAGGAACGACTCGCGGCGCTGCGGGAGCGCTATGCGTGGTTCGACCACGTCCTGCGCATGCAGGAGCACTACGGGAGGGTCAAGGCCGGCCAGCAGGCGGGGGCGGTGACGTACTTCGCGTTCCTGAGCTTCTTCCCCGTCCTGGCGCTCTCCTTCTTCGTCGTCGGCCTCGTCTCCAACATCTATCCCGAGGCGCGCGACAACCTGACCACGGCCATCGACTCGGTGCTCCCCAACATCGTCGGCAACGACGACGGCGAGATCTCGCTCAAGGACATCCGCACCTTCTCCGGGCTCGCCGGCCTCGTCGGCCTCGCCGGGGTCCTCTACTCCGGACTGGCCTGGGTCTCGGCCCTGCGCGACGCGCTGTTGACCGTCTTCGAGACCCCCGTCGTCGAGCGGCCGTCGTTCGTCCTGGGCAAGCTGCGCGACCTGGCCACCCTGGCCACGATCGGTCTGGTGCTGATCGTCTCGGTGGCCGTGGCCGGCTTCGTCAGCGGGTTCTCGACCGACATCCTCGACTACCTCACGCTCGACGAGGACTTCAGCTGGCTGGTCAAGCTCATCGCGCTGGTGCTCGGCCTCGCGGCCAACTCGGTGCTCTTCTACTCCGTCTTCCGGCTCCTCGCCGAGCCGGAGCCGCCGCATCGCTCCCTGTGGCAGGGAGCGCTCCTGGGCGCCGTCGGCTTCGAGGTCCTCAAGCAGATCTCCACGCTGCTGCTCGCCTCGACCAAGGACCAGCCCGCCTTCCAGGCCTTCGGGATCGCGCTGATCCTCGTCGTGTGGATCAACTACTTCTCCCGGCTGATCCTGTATGCCGCCACGTGGGCCTACACCACCGACGAGGCGCGGAAGCGGCGTGCCTCCGAGGAGGAGCCGCCCGCTCCGGTCCAGGGCCCGGCGACGCCCGCGCTCGCCGCTCGTCACGAGACGGCCGTGGCCCTCGTCGAGCCGCCACCTGCCCGCCGTACCTGGTTGGCGCCTTTCGCTGCCGGCAGTGCGGCTGCCCTGGCCCTCGTCGCAGCCCTGAAGAAGAGGGACCCCTCATGAAGCTCGAACGCAAGCACGCCGTCCTGCTGCTCGGCGTGGCCGTCTGGAACGTCGTCACGTTCAGCACCTTCGCCAAGAACCTGTACGCCGCCTACGAGCGCGGCGAGGACCGGGCGGCCGGCTACTGGATCGCCCACACCGTGCTGATCGTGGTCAACTTCGCCATCGCCGGGGCGCTCGGTCGCCTCGGGTGGAAGGCATTCAGGAGAAGCTGATCTCGGTCGTCGGCAGCACGGCGGTGGTGACCCCGGGGTAGGTCGTGTCCTCGATGAAGAAGTTCGTGTAGGCGATCATCTCGCGGGCGCCGACGGGCACCATCTCGCCGGTGGGCAGGGGGAGGTCCCACGGGCCCTCGTCGGTGGTGTGGCCGTCGGAGACCAGCGTGGTGTCGTAGCCCTCGACCAGAGCGCGCATCGTCGTGGTCCGGATGCAGGCGTCCGTGGCCGCCCCGCAGATCACCAACGCACCCACCCCGAGGGCGTCCAGCTCGGCGCGCAGGCTCGTGCCGGCGAAGGCGTCGAGGTGCTGCTTGCCGATCACCGTCTCGTCGTCGCCGGGCCGGACCGCCTCGACGATCTGCCACGGGTCGGAGCCGGGGACGAACGGTCCGGACTCGTGCTGGATCCAGATCACCGGAGTGCCGGCCGCCTGGGCGCGCGCGATCAGGTCGGCGATCCGGGTGACGACACCGTCACGGTCCCAGGCCTCGGCGGTGTTGCCGTGCTGTACGTCGACGACGACGAGGGCTGTCTTCTTCTCGCTCATGGCGCCTACGCTAGCCAAGTGACCGGACAGTTTCCGACCGGATTCCTCGGATGACCGGCAGCCCCGCGGGTCGCGTGCTGGCGCTGCTCGAGCGGGTCCAGGAGCGTCCCGGCCTGACGGCGCCGCGGCTGGCCGAGGCTCTCGGCGTCAGCGAGCGGACGGTACGGCGCTACGTCGCCGTCCTGCAGGGCCTCGGCATCCCCGTGGCGGCGGAGCGGGGGCGGGGTGGTGGCTACCGGCTCGAGCCGGGCTACCGGATGGCGCCCCTGATGCTGACGACCGACGAGGCGGTGAGCATCACCCTCGCGCTGGCGTCGTGAACGGCCCGCAGAGCGAGCACGCGAGTGCCGGGGAGGCGGCGCTGTCCAAGCTCGTGCGCGCCCTGCCCCGCGACGTGTCCGAGCGCGTGACCGGAGTGCTGAGCGCGGTGACGCCGCCCCGTCGCGGTCCCTTCGCATCCGGGGCCCCGGACCCGGCCATCCTGACGGCGCTCACCGCGGGCGTCGTGCAGCGGCACGTCGTCCGCATCCAGCACCGCCCTGACCGGGGTGAGGGCACGAGCCGGGAGATCAACCCGTACGGCGTGGTCGTGCTGCGCGGCCACACCTACGTCCATGGCTGGTGCCACCTGCGCAAGGCGCGACGGACCTTCCGCCTCGACCGGATCGAGCGTGTCGACGTGCTGGGCGACGAGTTCCGGCTGCCCGGGGGCCTCGACGTCGCCGCGGCCGTCGAGCGGTCCCTGGCGCTCTCGTGGTCCGAGTACGACGTCGCGGTGCTGGTGCACGCGCCCCTCGTCGAGGTGGAGCCGCACTTCCCGCGCCATGTCGCTCTGTGCGAGCGCGTGGACGACGAGACGACGCGTCTGCGGCTGACCACGCGCAACCTGGACACCACCGTGCTGCGGATCAGTGACCATCCTTTCGAGATGACCGTGGAGGCACCGCCGCAGCTCTCCGAGGCCTGTCGTCGTCGCGCTCAGGTGCTGGTTCGCGCTGGCGCCTCACCGAAGCGCTCGAGGTAGCGCTCCGCCGAGCGCGCGGCCGGGTGCAGGCCCAGCGCCGCGACCAGGACGATTCCTCCGATGACGACCCACCCGAGGGCGCCGTGCGTGATGGCGAGGTAGGTGTAGGCGGCGGGGGCCCAGACGGTGCCGAGCGTGTAGCCGAGCTGAGCCACGCCCTGGTACTCCCCCCGACGACGGGGATCAGAGAGCTCCGCCTGGAGTCCCCACTGCCCTGCCGACTGGAAGAGCTCGGCGCCGGTGACGGTCACGTGGCCCACCCAGATGAGCACGATGGTCAACCAGCCGACGGTGTCGTGGGTGATGAGCACGACGCCGCAGGAGGCGACGAAGCAGGCGGCTCCGCGCCGCTGGGCACGCAAGGAGGACGGGACGTCGGCCACACCCCGTGCCGCGGCGACCTGGAGGCCGACGGCCAGGACGGTGTTGGTCCCGAAGAGCCAGGCCAGCAGCACGCGCGGCGCGTCGGTCTCCTGGACCAGCCAGAGCGGGATGACGACGTTCAGCAGCACCTGATGGGTGCTCAGGATCCCGTCGAAGGTGCTCATCAGGACGAAGCCGCGGTTGCGCAGCGCTCCACCCGACTTTCCTGCGCGAGCGACGGCGACCTCCAGGGCGGTCTGGCTCGGCTCGCCGGTCGGCGGCTCGTCCTCGTCAGGCAACGGGGGGAGTCGGGTGATCCATCCGGTGTTGGCCAGCAGCAGCAGTGCCGTCAGGAGGGGCACGCCGCGGATGAGCGCGTTGCTGTCCGCAGCGAGGGCCAGACCGCTGGCGAGAGCGCCGAGGGTGTACCCCACGTTGCGAGCCGCTCGCATGTAGGCCAGGGACCTGACGCGCGTCGTACGCGGGAAGACCGCGAAGCGATAGGCATTGCGACCGGCGCGCATCCAGGTCCCCGCGAGCTGCAGGCCGATGGTGACCGCCACGAACCCGGCGAAGTCGCCGACGAGGAACCAGGAGCCGAACAGCACGGCCTCGAGCAGGCTTCCCAGGATCCAGGTACGCCGCGTCCCCACGGCGTCGGCGGCGCGTCCCAGCGGCACCGAGAGCAGGAAGGTGACACCTCCGCCGATGGTGAGGCCCAGTCCCACCTGGGCGGCCGAGAGCCCCACGATCTGCGTGAAGTAGACGGCCGATCCGGTGAGGAAGGCGCCTTCGCCGAAGGCCGAGAGCACCGACTGGTAGGACATGGACCGGATGAGCGGGTCGTCAGAGGCGATGCGGTCGAGCAGTCGTCGCATCATCGAGAGGCCTTCCGAGAGGATTATCTTGACATCAAGATAGTAGCCGGATCGAGAAGTGGCGAACGCCCCGCCCGGATGACCGGGCGGGGCGTCGCAGTGGTGCGCGAGGTCTCAGTGACCGTTCTTGATCGCCGTACGCAGGTCCTTGTTGAGCTGGCTGATCACGTCGAGCGGGATCTCCTTGGGGCACGCGCCGGCGCACTCGCCGATGTTGGTGCAGCCGCCGAAGCCCTCGGCGTCGTGCTGGCCGACCATGCCGATGACGCGCGAGTCACGCTCGGGCTGACCCTGGGGGAGCAGGCCGAGCTGGGTGATCTTGGCGCCCATGAACAGCGAGGCCGACCCGTTGGGGCAAGCCGCCACGCAGGCACCGCAGCCGATGCAGGTCGCCATGTTGAAGGCGCGCAGAGCCTTGTCACGCTGGATCGGCGCGGCGTTGGCCTCGGGGGCCGAGCCGGTGTTGGCGGAGATGAACCCACCGGAGGCGATGATCCGGTCGAAGGCCGACCGGTCGACCATCAGGTCCTTGATCACCGGGAACGCGTCGGCGCGCCAGGGCTCGATCGTGATGTTGTCGCCGTCGGAGAACGAGCGCATGTGCAGCTGGCAGGTCGTGGTGACCTCGGGGCCGTGCGCCTGACCGTTGATCATCAGGTCGCACGAGCCGCAGATGCCCTCACGACAGTCGTGGTCGAAGGCGATCGGGTCCTCGTCGGCCGCGAGCAGCTGCTCGTTGAGGACGTCGAGCATCTCGAGGAAGCTCATGTCCTCCGAGACGTCGCCCAGCTGGTAGGTGTGCATCGCGCCCTGGGCGGTCGCGTTGGCCTGACGCCAGATGTTGAGAGTGAGGTTCACTTGTAGCTCCGCTGCTTCATCTCGATGGCCGTGTAGATCAGGTCTTCCTTGTGCAGCACCGGCTGACCGCCCTCGCCGCCGAACTCCCAGGCCGCCACGTAGGCGAACTCGTCGTCGTGACGCAGGGCCTCGCCCTCGTCGGTCTGCGACTCCGCGCGGAAGTGACCGCCGCAGGACTCGCGGCGGTTGAGCGCGTCGATGCACATCAGCTCGCCGAGCTCGATGAAGTCGGCCACGCGGCCGGCCTTCTCGAGGGACTGGTTGAGGCTGTCGGCGGTGCCGAGGACCTTGAGATTGGTCCAGAAGTCGGCCTTGAGCTCGCGGATCATGTCGATCGCCTTGCGCAGCCCGTCCTCGGAACGCTCCATGCCGCAGTACTCCCACATGATGAGCCCGAGCTCCTTGTGGTAGCTGTCCGCCGAGCGGTTGCCCTTGATCGACATCAGCTTGTCGATGCGGGCCTCGACCGACGTGCGTGCCTCGACGACCGCCGGGTGGTCCTCGGAGACCTTCTCGAACGGCCCGTCGGCGAGGTACTCGCGGATGGTGTTCGGCAGGACGAAGTAGCCGTCGGCCAGGCCCTGCATCAGCGCCGAGGCGCCGAGGCGGTTGGCGCCGTGGTCGGAGAAGTTCGCCTCTCCGGCCACGAAGAGACCCTCGAGGTTGGACTCGAGGTTGTAGTCGACCCACAGGCCGCCCATGACGTAGTGCACGGCGGGGTAGATCCGCATCGGCACCTCGTAGGGGTTCTCGCCGGTGATCCGCTCGTACATGTCGAGGAGGTTGTCGTACTTCTCCTCGATGCCGTCCTTGCCGAGACGCTTGATGGCATCGGCGAAGTCGAGGTAGACCCCACGACGGAAGTCGCCCACCATCGGGCCGACACCGCGGCCCTCGTCGCACATGTTCTTGGCCTGGCGCGAGGCGATGTCGCGGGGCACGAGGTTGCCGAAGGAGGGGTAGATCCGCTCCAGGTAGTAGTCGCGGTCCTCCTCGGGGATGTCGCGGGGGTCCTTGTCGCAGTCCTCCTTCTTCTTCGGCACCCAGATCCGACCGTCGTTGCGCAGGCCCTCGGACATCAGGGTCAGCTTGGACTGGTGGTCGCCGGAGACGGGGATGCACGTCGGGTGGATCTGCGTGTAGCAGGGGTTGGCCATGTAGGCGCCCTTGCGGTGCGCGCGCCAGGTGGCCGTGACGTTGCAGCCCATCGCGTTGGTCGAGAGGTAGAAGACGTTGCCGTAGCCGCCGGAGGCCAGGACGACGACGTCGGCGAGGTGCGTCTCGATGGCGCCGGTGACCATGTCGCGGGCGATGATCCCGCGGGCCTTGCCGTCGACCATGACGAGCTCGAGCATCTCGTGGCGCGTGTACGTCGTGACGGTGCCGGCAGCGACCTGGCGCTCGAGAGCCTGGTAGGCGCCGATCAGCAGCTGCTGGCCGGTCTGGCCGCGGGCGTAGAAGGTGCGCGAGACCTGGACGCCGCCGAAGGAGCGGTTGTCGAGGAGGCCGCCGTACTCACGGGCGAAGGGGACGCCCTGGGCGACGCACTGGTCGATGATGTTGGCGCTGACCTCGGCGAGGCGGTAGACGTTCGACTCGCGCGAGCGGTAGTCGCCGCCCTTCACGGTGTCGTAGAAGAGGCGGTAGGTGGAGTCGCCGTCCTCCTTGTAGTTCTTGGCGGCATTGATGCCGCCCTGGGCGGCGATCGAGTGCGCGCGGCGCGGCGAGTCCTGGTAGCAGAAGGACTTGACGTTGTAGCCGGCCTCGCCGAGCGTGGCCGCTGCGGCGCCGCCGGCCAGGCCGGTGCCGACGATGATCACGTCGAGCTTGCGGCGGTTGGACGGGTTGACCAGCCGGTTGTCCATCTTGCGGTTGGTCCAGCGACCGTCGATCGGGCCGGTCGGTGCGTTGGTGTCGACGAGGGGCTCGCCCGGCGTGTAGTAGCCGTGGGCGTCGTCGGAGGTCTGGGTGGCCGCGGTGTTGGTCGCGACGGTGCCCGAGGGGTCGAGGGTCGATGCCATGGGGACTCCTACTTCTCGATGATGCCGAGGAGGACGGACAGGGGGACGAGGGAGAAGCCGCCGGCGACGACCACGGCGACGATCCAGCCGGCGGCCTTCGCGCGAGCGCGGGAGGCCGCGGTGCTGGTGAAGCCCAGGGTCTGCATCGAGCTCCAGGTGCCGTGGTGCAGGTGGAGGCCGAGCGCCACCATCGCCACGAGGTAGATGATCGTCATCCACCACAGGTCGAAGGTGTCGACGAGCAGCGAGTAGGGGTCTCCCGCCGCGCCGCCGGTGTCGCCGGTCGCGGGGTTGATCTTCCCGATGGTGAAGTTGAGCAGGTGCCAGGCCAGGAAGACCAGGATCGTCACCCCGCCCCAGCGCATCGTGCGCGAGGAGATCGAGGAGGCGACGTTCTTCTTCACCGCGTACTTCTGCGTGCGCGCCGCGTGAGCGCGCTGCGTGAGCATCAAGGCGGTGACGACGTGGACCACCAGGGCCACGATCAGTCCGACGCGGATGATCCACAGCAGCCCCGAGTTCGGCAGCATCGGCTCACCGAGCTCACGCAGGTGCTCGGCGTACTCGTTGAACGCCGCCTGGCCGCTGAAGGCCTTCAGGTTGCCGTACATGTGCCCGAGCACGAAGCCGATGAAGGCCAGACCGCTCAGGGCCATGAGGATCTTGAGGGCGATGGTCGACCGCGTGCCACGCGATCCCTTCACCAATGTCTGTCCGGGGTTCGCTCCGGTCGTACCAGTAGTCGTTGCCACAGATGAGCACTCTACGACTCACGAAGGGGTGGATGTGACGTAACCCATGTGACATACGTCCGGTAAGGCGACCCTTACCGGACCCGGAGCGCCCTCAGAGACGCAGACGGCGACCGGCGAGCGCCTCGAACGTCGTCGCCAGCTCGTCGACGGCGTCGGTCCAGGAGCGTGCGGAGACCACCTCGCGAGCGTGCTTGCCGAGCAGGTCGCGGTGCCGGTCGGCGGCGAGGGCCTCGACGGCGCGACGGAAGTCACGGTTGTCGCCGGGCTCGTAGAGCAGCCCGGTCTCCAGGTGACGCACCACGTCGACCGCCCCGCCCGAGCGGGGGGCGACGACGGGGACGCCGCTGGCCGCCGCCTCGCGCAGCGCGTGCGAGCAGGTCTCGTGCTCGCCGGGGTGGACCAGCAGGTCGAAGGTCGGCATCGCGATCGTGAGGTCGCCGGTCGGCAGCGCACCGGTCACCTTGGCGCCGGGGAGCCGGGTCTCCAGCCACTCGCGCTGCGAGCCGCCGCCGATGATCACGGGGCGGATGCCGGGGATCGAGGCCAGCTCCGCCAGCCGCCGTACGCCGTGCCGCTTGTGCAACCCGCCGACGTACCCGACCACGACCTGGGGGCCACCCGCGGAGCGGGCGCGCGACCAGGAGTCGTGCAGCCAGTTGTCGCGGAGCGCCGGTGTGAAGGCGGCGGTGTCGACGCCGGGCCGCCAGAGCCGGGCACTCACGCCGAACTCGGTCATCCGCTCGACCATCCACGCCGAGGTCACCAGCACCGCGTCCGTGCGGTCGGCGACCTTGGCGCGCCAGTAGTCGGCGGCGAGGTCGAGCACGGGCGACTGCTCCACCACGACCGACGCGATGCCCTGGCGGTCGGTGTGCTTGAGGGCCTTGCGGCCCAGCGACCCGGGGGAGGTGACATGGACCAGGTCGGGGGAGAAGGCGTCGATCGCGCTGCGCACCTGGGGCCCTGTCGGCTCCAGGGGTCTGATCCGCACCACCTGGGAGGTCCGGTACGTCGTCAGCCCGGGGCCGGGCGTGATGATCTTGATCGTGTGCCCCAGGTCGACGAGCCGGTCGGCCACCGCCTTGAGCGTGGTGGTCGTGCCGTCGACGGCGGGGTAGAAGGTCTCGGTCACCAGAGCGATCCGCATGCCCTGCACGGTGGCCCGCCGAGCCGTCGGGGAGTGGGCAACGCCGCGACGCGCCGACGACACGCGGGTGGACGTCGCATGAACGCTGACCCGGGGCCTCCAGACCCTCCAGGCGACGGGTCAGGGTGCGTCCGGCTCGGGTGGGGGTACGTCGACGTTCTGGGGCGGTACGTCGCCCCGCTCGATCGCGGCGGCCACGTCGTGGATCCGCGAGCCGCTCGCCTGCCAGTCGCCGGCCTCGTGCTGCCAGTGGATCCGGAAGCCCCGGCGGGCCTCGATGGTCCAGTGCTGCCCGAGCACGACCCGCACCAGCAACGCGAACGGGAAGACCAGGAGCAGGAGCAGCAGCTCGAGGCCGGCCACGAGGGCGAGCAGCAGGAAGGGCAGCGCGAGGACCAGCAGGACCGCCCCGATGACCAGGCTGATCGGGTCGTCGCCGAGACCGCTGGGGAAGATGTCGGGCAGATTGCCCAGGGCACCCTTGAGACGACGGCGCCATGGCACCCACCGGCGGGTGACCCGCCAGGTCTGCCCGGCCGGATCGGTGACCTTCACCGGGGGAGACTAGAACCCGAGCTCGGCCAGTGTCACGGGGATCCGGACGGAGCCACCCGGCTCCCAGCCTCGGTAGACCAGGTAGCCGCACGGGCTCTCGTAGAGCCGGACGACGTCGCCGCGATCGGTGCTCAGGGTGAGCTCGCGAGGACGCTCGTCCAGCTCGGTGCAGGTGTTCTCGTCGGAGTCCTCGGGCTCCCGCGTGACGGGTCGGGGGTCCTGCCAGGCGTCCTGGAGGACGGCGAGGCCCGCCGGTGCGAGCCTGATTGACGGGCCGCTCGCCGGGCAGGACACCGCCTCGATCACGCGCTCGCGGCCTGGCCGGACGGGTGCAGTCGACTCCGGCACGCCGCAGCCGAAGTCGACGACGCGCAGGCCGTAGGAGGTGTCGTCGCGTTGGGCGTCGAGGGCACGCAGGTAGGCCTGGACCACGGCGTCGCCCTCGACGGGGCGCCCCGCGAGGCGGTTCGTACCACAGAAGGTGTGCCCCAGCAGGACGGTGGTGCCGTCGTCGAGAAGCAGGGCGAGGGCCCGACGTGACGCAAGTCCGGACGCGACCGCGCAGACGCCCGTGTCAGGGTCGAAGGCGGGCAGCTCGCGCACGGCATCGCGGAAGACCGGGACTCCGGAGACGAGGGCCTCCGGGCTTGCCGGATACGACGGTGCGGGTCCTCGCTCGGGCGCCGGGTCCATCGGCGACGTACCCCCGTCGCCACACAGGCGAGCCCCCACGACCCGGTCGAGGTCGGGGACGGTCTTGTTGGACCTGCTGGTGCTCGGCAGCTCGGGCGGGCAGGGGACGGCGTCGTACACCTCGTCGGGCGGTGGGTCGAAGACCGGCGCCACGACCGCGGGTGCCTCCGCGCGATCGTCGGACCCGGCCAGCACGGCCGGCGCCAGGGCCACCACGACGGCAACCGCAGCCGCCGTCGCGAGTCCAGCGCGTCGTCGCGATCGCGATCGTCGGCCGGCCGCAGCCAGGGGAGCCGGGTCGATCCGTGGTGGATCGGGGACGACTCCGTGCAGCAGACCCTGCAGCTCGCTCTCGTTCACGGGTGCTCCTCCAGCAGGCTCGAGGCCCGCAGCGTCTTCAGCGCGCGGGCGGTCTGGCTCTTCACGGTGCCGACGGAGATGCCCAGGGCCTCGGCGGTCGCCGCCTCGGTGAGGTCGTCGTAGAACCGCAGCACCACCACGGCTCGCTGCCCGCGCGGCAGGGCGGCCAGGGCGGCCAGGACGTCGTGGCGCAGCTCGACCTGACTCCGGTCGGCGGCGACGCCCACGCCGTCGGGCAGCACCTCGGTCGGGACCTCGCCGGTCCACCGACGCCGCCACCAGTCGGTGTACGTCGTGACCAGCACGCGCCGCACGTAGCCGTCCACCGCGCCGTCCCGGGCGATCCGGTCCCAGCGGCGCCAGCACGTGACCAGTGCGCTCTGCACGAGGTCCTCGGCGCGGTGCGTGTCCCCGGTGAGCAGCCACGCGCTGCGCCACAGCGCCGGGCCGCGCGCGGCGACGTACTCCTCGAACGTGGGCGCCGCGGATCCACGGTCCACGTCGCTCACCACCACAGCATCAACCATCGGCCTCGTCCACCAGCTCATCTCGCGGGCACCTCACCGGCATCTCACCCGGACAACGAGTTGACCTAACCCGATGGTTGTCACGTCCATGCGAACTACTGTGAGGCACCTCGGGCCCGGCAGCGGGGAAGGAGCTGGGGTGACGAGCGACGCGATGGACGTCGAGCGGATGTGGCAGCTCACGGCCGAGCACTCACCGGTCGGGATGACATTGGTGAGCCCCGACGGGCTGGTCCTGACGGCCAACCGAGCGTTGTGCGCGATGCTGCGCTGCGACGAGGCTGACCTGCGCGGCACGTCCTACGCGCTCCTCACCCACGAGAGCGACCGTGCCCGCCACGTCGCGCTGTTCGGCGAGACGATCGCCGGGGCCCGCGCGAGCTACAGGTTGACGAAGCGGTGCGTGCGCCTGGACGGGACCACCTTGTGGGGCGACCTGTCGGCGGCGCTGCTGCGCACCGACTCGGGGGAGCCGCGCTATGTGATCGGCCAGCTCCTGGACGTCACTCATCAGCGGGACCATGAGGACGAGCTCGCCGAGGCCCTGGAGCAGATCCTCCGTCAGCGACGCACGGCGCAGGCGATCCTGGACACGGTCGCTGTGGGGTTGTTGCTGATCGATCGGGACGGCCGCTACGAGGAGTCCAACAAGCGCCACGCCAACCTGTTGAAGCTCGCCTACCCCGATGGCCACCTCGGGGTCTCCGGGCAGCTGGGAGCCGTGTTCGCTGCCGACGCGAGCACCGCACTGCTGTCAGAGGAGATGCCGACCTCGCGCGCGGCTCGAGGAGAGGAGTTCGACGACTACCGGATCTGGATCGGCGCCGACCCGCTGGAGCAACGTGCACTCTCGGTCTCCGCGCGCTCGATGCGTGACAACGAGGGGGGATTCGACGGCGCCGCCATGGCCTACAGCGACATCACCGACCTGATGCGCGCGATTCGGACTCGCGATGCTTTCCTCGCCGCGGTCTCCCATGAGCTGCGCACCCCACTGGCTTCGGTGATCGGTTATCTCGAGCTGCTGGTCGACCACGAGGACCTGAGCGCTGGGGCGGTCCGTCAGGTCGAGGCGATCCAGCGCAACGCCGGACGGCTGCGTGGCCTCGTCTCCGACCTGCTCGACTCCGCCCAGCATCGTGCCGGGCCTGTCCTGCTGTCGCGCACCTCGATCGACCTGAGCGAGCTGGTCAGCGAGGCGCTCCTGGCGGCGCTGCCGTCCGCCCGCCAGGCGGGGGTGAGCCTCGACGGCACGATCGAGAACTCGTTGCGCGCCGACGTGGATCCCGGTCGGGTACGCCAGGTCGTCGACAACCTGGTCTCCAACGCGGTCAAGTACACCGACACGGGAGGCACGGTGGCGGTGCGCCTGCGCCTTGCCGCCGGGGCCGGGGTGATCGAGGTGAGCGACACCGGCATCGGCATGGACGAATCGGACCTGGAGGAGCTGTTCACGCCGTTCTTCAGGACCGAGGCGGCCCGGGAGCGCCACACTCCGGGCGTGGGTCTCGGCCTCGGCATCTGCGAGGCCATCGTTGTCGCCCACGGTGGGAGGATCGAGGTGGCCAGCGTCGTGGACGTCGGTACGACGTTCACCGTCACGCTGCCGTTGAGCGACGACGCCTGACGGGTGTGGGTTGTTTCATAAAAGTCACACTCGGTGGTCGCGGTCTCACGAGCCTTCTAAGGTGCCCACCATGACGTCACAGGACACCTCTGCCGAGGGTGGGCCAGTCGAGGGCGGGTTGGACGAGCCCACCGACCTCGAGCCGGACCAGGGAGCGCTCGACCTCGCGCAGCCCGAGGACGCCCACACCCGGGCGGACTGGGAGAGGGCGACTGCGGCCGTGCTGCGCAAGGCCCGCCGGATGACGGACGAGGACGACGACGCGCTGGTCTGGGACAAGCTGACCCGGACCACGCTCGACGCGATCGCGCTCCCGCCGCTCGGCACTCCCGACATGCTGGAGGGGCTCACCACCTCCGGTCGCCCGACTCGTGAGGGCGACTGGGACATCCGCGCGCACCTCGGGGTCCCCGCCGGAGCGGAGAGGAAGGCCAACGAGGAGCTGCTCGTCGACCTCAACGGGGGAGTGTCCTCGCTGTGGCTGACGGTCGGGGCGGACACCGACTTCGCCGCGCTGCTCGACGGAGTGTTCCTCGACCTCGCCCCCGTGGTGCTGGACGCGACGGCAGACCAGGCCGCGACCGCCCAAGCGTTCGTGGCTCACGCCGGTGACCTCGAGCTCCACGCCGGCACCAACCTCGGCGTCCCGGCCGCCGACGCGACCGCCGACCTCGCCGCGCTCGCGAGCGAGCGCGGCATCCGCGGCTTCGTCGTGGACGCGACCACGGTGCACGACCGCGGCGCCTCGGATGCCCAGGAGCTCGGCTGGTCGATGGCGACGGCGGCCGGCTACCTGCGCACCCTCACCGACGCAGGCCTCTCGGTGACCGAGGCGGCGGCGCTCGTGGAGTTCCGCTACGCCGTGACCGACGAGCAGTTCACCGGCATCGCCAAGCTGCGTGCCGCGCGGCGGCTGTGGGCGCGGGTGCTCGAGCTCTCGGGCGCCGACGGCGCCCCCGAGATGCATCTGCACGCGGTGACCAGCAGGCCGATGATGAGCCGCTACGACCCCTACGTGAACATGCTGCGCACCACCGTGGCCGCCTTCGCCGCAGGCGTCGGCGGCGCCGACTCCGTCACGGTGCTCCCCTTCGACAGCCCGCTGGGCACCCCCGAGACGCTGGGTCGCCGGATCGCGCGCAACACCTCGGCGCTGCTCGTCTCGGAGTCGCACGTCGCCAAGGTCGCCGACCCGGCCGGTGGCTCGTACGCGGTGGAGAAGCTCACCGACGACCTCGCCGTCGCGGCGTGGAACGTGCTCGGGGAGATCGAGGACGGCGCCGACCTGGACGCCGCCATCGCCGACGTCGTCGCGGCGCGAGAGCAGCAGGTAGCCACCCGCAAGCGGCCGATCACCGGGCTCACCGAGTTCCCCAACCTCGCCGAGGAGCTGCCCGAGCGGACACCCGACGGCGCATTCGACGGGGTCCGTTCCTACGGTGCCGCCTTCGAGGAGATGCGCGACAGCGCTCCCGACAGCCACGTCTTCCTGGCCACGCTGGGCACGATCGCCTCCCACACGGCACGGGCCACCTTCGCCAGCAACCTGTTCGCGGCCGGCGGGATCGCGGTCGACGTGGCCGGGGCGACGGACTCGGTCGAGGCGCTGCTCACGGCGTACGACGGGCAGGCGGTCGTCTGCCTGGCCGGCGCCGACCCGACGTACGCCGAGTGGGGCGAGGCCGCCGCTGCCGCGTTGCGCGAGGCGGGCGCGCGTCGCGTCATCATCGCGGGCAAGCCCGCCGACCACACCGACGACGCGTGCGCCATGGGTGTGGACGCGTTGGCGTTCCTGACCCGGACGAGAGAGGCACTGACCTGATGAGCGTTCCGAAGAGCTTCTCCGGCCTCGACCTGGGCGGCGCGTCCGCGGCGACCGGATCGACCCCCGACGGCGAGCCGTGGGCCAGCCCCGAGGGCATCGGCATCCTGCCGATCTACGGCCCCGAGCACCTCGAGGGCCTCGATGCCCTCGACACCTGGCCGGGCCTGAGCCCCTTCCTGCGCGGGCCCTACCCGACGATGTACACCACGCAGCCGTGGACGGTGCGTCAGTACGCCGGGTTCTCGACCGCCGAGGAGTCCAACGCGTTCTACCGGCGCAACCTGGCGGCCGGCCAGAAGGGTCTGTCGGTCGCCTTCGACCTCGCCACCCACCGCGGTTACGACTCCGACCACCCGCGCGTGCGCGGTGACGTCGGCATGGCCGGCGTGGCCATCGACTCGATCTACGACACCCGCACCCTCTTCGACGGCATCCCGCTCGACGAGATGTCGGTGTCGATGACGATGAACGGCGCCGTCCTGCCGGTGCTCGCCCTCTACATCGCGGCGGCCGAGGAGCAGGGGGTGAAGCCGGAGCAGCTCGCGGGGACCATCCAGAACGACATCCTCAAGGAGTTCATGGTCCGCAACACCTACATCTACCCGCCGGCGCCGTCGATGCGGATCATCTCCGACATCTTCAGCTACACGTCCTCGAAGATGCCGCGGTTCAACTCGATCTCGATCTCCGGCTACCACATCCAGGAGGCCGGGGCGACCGCCGACCTGGAGCTCGCGTACACGCTGGCCGACGGTGTCGAGTACATCCGCGCCGGCCTCGAGACCGGGATGACGATCGACCAGTTCGCCCCGCGGTTGAGCTTCTTCTGGGCCATCGGGATGAACTTCTTCATGGAGGTCGCCAAGATGCGCGCGGCCCGCGCTCTGTGGTCGCGACTCGTGCGCGACTTCAACCCGGAGAACCCCAAGTCGCTCAGCCTGCGCACCCACTCCCAGACCAGCGGCTGGAGCCTGACGGCCCAGGACGTCTACAACAACGTCGGGCGCACCGCGATCGAGGCGATGGCGGCCACGCAGGGCCACACGCAGAGCCTGCACACCAACGCCCTCGACGAGGCGATCGCGCTGCCGACCGACTTCAGCGCCCGGATCGCCCGCAACACCCAGCTGCTCCTGCAGCAGGAGAGCGGCACCACCGGCACGATCGACCCGTGGGCCGGCTCCTACTACGTGGAGCGGCTGACCCACGACCTCGCCGAGAAGGCCTGGGCCCACATCCAGGAGGCCGAGCGGGCCGGCGGGATGGCCAAGGCCATCGAGCAGGGCATCCCGAAGATGCGCATCGAGGAGGCCGCCGCCCGCACCCAGGCCCGGCTGGACTCCGGCACCCAGAAGCTGATCGGCGTCAACACCTATCGCCTGGCCGCCGAGGACAAGCTCGACGTGCTGCGCGTCGACAACGACGACGTCTACCGCCAGCAGATCGCCAAGCTGGAGCGCCTGCGCGCCGAGCGCGACGACGACGACGTACGGCGTGCGCTCGAGGCGCTGACGAGCTCGGCCGACCGCGGGCCCACGCCCGGGGGCGACCTCGACGGCAACCTGCTCGCCCTGGCGGTCGACGCAGCCCGGGCCAAGGCCACGGTCGGCGAGATCTCCGACGCTCTGGAGAAGGTCTACGGCCGCCACCAGGCGGTGATCCGTACGATCAGCGGCGTGTACCGCGACGAGTCCAGCACCGGCGAGGGCAGCACACTCGTGCAGCAGGTCCTCGACGCCACCGCCACGTTCGACGAGGCGGAGGGCCGGCGTCCGCGCATCCTGGTCGCCAAGATGGGCCAGGACGGCCACGACCGCGGCCAGAAGGTGATCGTCTCCGCCTTCGCCGACATGGGCTTCGACGTCGACGTGGGCCCGCTGTTCTCGACGCCCGAGGAGGTGGCGCAGCAGGCGGTCGACGCCGACGTGCACCTCGTCGGGGTCAGCTCGCTCGCGGCTGGTCACCTCGCGCTGCTGCCGGCGCTGAAGAGCGCGCTGGCCGAGCAGGGCCGCGACGACATCATGGTCGTCATCGGGGGAGTCATCCCGCCCGACGACGTCCCTACGCTGCTCGAGATGGGCGCGGCCGCGGTGTTCCTGCCCGGCACCGTCATCGCCGAGTCGGCGCTCGACCTGCTGGCGAAGCTGCGCGAGCAGCTGGGGCACTGATCCCGCTCGCCCCGGGCTGTCGAGGCGGTGGGTCACCTGATCTCGCGGTGGTACTCTCGCGGCGTGCCCACGACCAAGACCCGCTACCAGGTGACCGAGACCCCCGAGGTCGCGCACGCCCTCGAGGTCGCGGCGCGACGGTGGCCGGAGATCGCGTCGCGCAGTGCGCTGCTCGCGAAGTTGGCCGAGGAGGGGGCGAACGCGATCGAGCACGATCTCGAGGACCGGGCCTCCACGCGACGTCGACTCGTGGAGAAGCATGCCGGCGGCTTCCGCTTCGAGCCCGATTTCCTGGAGAAGCTGCGCGAGGACTGGCCCGAGTGATCGTGCTCGACGCGAGTGTGCTGATCGCCTACCTCGACGATCTGGACGAGCACCATCGGTCGGCGCTCGACATCCTGAGCAGGAGCGATTCCTTCGGGGTGCCTACCCTCAACCTCGCCGAGACGATGGTCCACGGAGTGAGGCAGGGGGTCGCAGACGACATGGCCACAGCCATCGCCGGAGTCGGGATTCGCGAGCTCGAGCGTTTGCCAAGGGAATCGCGGAGCCTCGCCGTCCTGCGCGTCGAGACCGGTCTGAAGCTTCCGGACTGCTGCGTGGTTGCCTGTGCCGAGGCGCACGAAGCTGGCCTGGCCACCTTCGACGACCGCTTGGCACGCGTCGCGCGCGGGCGTGGTCTGGTGGTGATGGGCCCATCATGATCGACAGCGCCACGCTCGTCGACGGCATCCGCTCGCGACAGCGGGCGGCGGTTGCCCGCGCCATCACGCTCGTGGAGTCCGCCAAGCCGGAGCGCCGGGCGCAGGCCCGGGAGCTGCTGACGACGTTGACCGAGGCCCCCGATGCCGGCGTGCACTCACCCGCCGTACGCGTCGGGATCAGTGGGGTCCCCGGCGTCGGCAAGTCCACCTTCATCGAGACCCTCGGCACGCGCCTGACCAAGGCGGGTCACCGGGTCGGGGTGCTGGCCGTCGACCCGTCCAGCGTGCGCACCGGGGGATCGGTGCTCGGCGACAAGACCCGGATGCCCCAGCTCAGCGTCGACCGCAACGCGTTCATCCGGCCGAGTCCCTCGGCCGGGACGCTCGGCGGGGTCGCCCGCGCGACGGTGCAGGCGATGGCGGTGCTCGAGGCGGCGTCGTACGACGTGATCCTGGTGGAGACGGTCGGCGTCGGGCAGTCGGAGGTCACCGTGGCCGGCATGGTCGACACCTTCCTCTTCCTGACGCTGGCCCGCACCGGCGACCAGCTGCAGGGCATCAAAAAGGGCATCCTCGAGATCGCCGACGTGATCGCGGTCAACAAGGCCGACGGTGATCGCGAGATGGAGGCGCGCGGCGCCGCGCGCGAGCTCGCGGGAGCGCTGCGGATGGTGCGCGGCCACGGCGAGTGGGCCCCGCCCGTCGTCACGGTCTCCGGGCTCACCGACGTCGGCGTCACCGACCTCTGGGACCACGTCCTGGGCCACCGAGAGCACCTCGGCGTCGACGGGCTCGCCGCCAAGCGGGCCGACCAGCAGCTGGAGTTCACCTGGGCACTGGTGCGCGACGAGCTCGAGCAGCGGCTGCGCCACTCGCCCGGCGTGCGCGCGATCCGCGACGACGTGCGGACCGAGGTGCTCGGGGGAGACCTCCCGGCGACTGTGGCGGCCGACCGGATCCTGGCGGCGTACGACGGGGAGTAGGGCGGGTGCGGGTGCGGGTGCGCCGGAAGCGTTGCAGGCGCGTGCCCCATTTCAGTAGCCCATAGAGACGCACCCGGACAACGGCCCGGTCCCGGGAATGGCACCGGACGGGTGTTGCGGGACACGGCGCTTCGCGACCGTCGTCTTCTGAGCGCCGTCGCCGCTCAGGATTCGTCTAACGGAGCGCACTCAGCGCGGCAAAGTCGGGCGAGCCTAGCGGCCTCAGCCCCCGGTCGCATCGCCTCTTGGCGCGACCGCGCACCGTCTGCAGCAGAAGCGAATGATGCAGCTCGTACTCGGACGTACATAAGGGGCGGAACCCGAGGCAGTCCCGCGTGGTTGCGCCGGTTGTCGACCGAACAATCCGGGTATGTACGTCCGACTACGAGCACACGCGACGGCGCCCGACCCTCGGCACGATCGGGCGCTCGGAAGCAGCGGCCCATCCCACAAGGGGAACCTCTTGCGGTGAACGCTGGCGCAAGGCGCTGCGCCGTTCGAAGCCGGTGCAGGGTGAGCGTTCACCCCACGTGGATGCACTCGACGCCGGGAAGGTCGCCGAAACGTGCACTGCGATCGCCAGTCAGAACTACGCGCCCGGTGGAGGCTGCCGTGGCCGCGATGATCAAGTCGTGTGCACCGCGCTTGGCTCCCTCGCGGTGCACATGCGCCAGCAAACGGCCGTGCTCCTCGGCTGTCCTGAGGTCGTACGGCTCGACAGGCAACGTCTCCAGCACTCGCACCAGAAACTCGCTGCGACCCGCTCTGCGAGCATCGCTAGCAAGTTCGACGCCAGTACGAAGCTCGGCCACGGTGATCGCTGCGATAGCGAGGTCGTCGTCGGCCTCGATCGCAGCGGTGAGAGTCCCCTGACCCCGTTCTGACATCACGAGGACGCTGGTGTCAACGATCAGCCTGCGGGCCACGTCGGGGCCTCAAGTTCGCGTGCGGCAAGGACGTCGGCCGCGAAGTCCTCGTCCAGCTTGGCCGAACCAAGCAGCTCGGCCACCGCGACGCCATTGCCAGCGGTAGCAGGGCCGATCGTCGCGATCCGGCGACCACCACGAGTGACGACGATCGTGCCCCCTCGTTCGGCCTCGTCGAGCAGCGAAGCAAAGGAACGGCTTGCTTCTGTCGCACTCATCGTCTTCATCGAATCAGATTATCTGATTGCAGACGTCGCGACAACCAGCCGCGTTGAGCAGTGAGTCCCGCAAGACGAACGGCACGCGGAGCGTGCCACAAGACGAACGGCAATCGGAACGCGCACAACAGGCAGAGGTACGAGTGGATGCACCTGCATTCGCGCGCGACAGGTCAAGGCGCCGAGAGGGTCAGGTCGATACTTTGCAGATGACCTTGCTCGTCAGCGGCGAGCACGAGGGCAAAGTCACTGGAGCACGAGCGCTGCCTTTGGGCGGGTCCGAGGACGACTAAGCGTCCCGCGGGTAGGGGCCCGCTTCTAGCGGGAGCGCACACGACGTCTCGGTATTCCGAGGAGTAGACGAGGCGGTCGTTGTTTGCGGCCGCGTCGTTGATCGGTCCAAGCAAGTTCACCGGACACGATGACGCGCCGTAGATGTCCCACTCACTCGGACAGATCTTCCAAATGCTGCGGTTCGAGAGCGCCGCGACGATGTCATCGACGGAGACGACCACCTGACCACCCAACGCCATGGAAACCGATTCCGCGTGCGGGAACGTGTCCGAGTCACCGACCGCGTAGCTGACGAACATTTCAGCCAGGCGCCTCAGATCAGGAGCAACCGTTGCTTCGTTGCCCTCGACCGACGGGGGGCGCCGGGGTGAACCGGGTTCGACCGGATTACCAGGGGTATCCGAGTTGGCTCCAGGACCCGACTCGGCCGTGATGGTGATGGTGATGGTCGCGCCGTCCTCGACGACTGAGCCGGCCTCGGGGGTCACGGACACAGCAGCAGACCCCGACGTGGCGCCACCGACCCTGTCGACGAGGAAACCTGCCTGCTCGAGAAGGGCAACGCGTTCACGTGCGTTCGAGAGGAACGTGAAGGGGACTGTGGTCCAGCCCGCTGGAAGCACCGTGGCGCTGTCGAGGATTTGGTTGAGCTGGTCGGGTGCGTCAGTCCCGGAGGTGTAGACCTGGATCGAGATCCCCTGGTCGGAGAAGACCTCGGCTCCGGTGCACGAGCCGGTCGAAGGGCTGTCACACACGCGGTCGGTGCGCGGCTCGGGTCCACTGCCCAGTGCGGCGATGACCACCCAGGCGTCACCGACGGTCGGCGACGGGGCAAGGCAGCGGACAGCGGCCGCGGCCGTGCCGTTGACGACCTCGCCAGCAGCGCCACTTCGGCAGGGGGAGTCGATCACGGGCCAATCGGACGGCACGGCTACGACCAGGTCGTTCTGGCCGACCCACTTCATGCCCTCTGGTGGCGCGGGGAACGACTGGTGATCAGACCCTTGGGTGGTGTCGGCGGACTCGATGGTGTCCTTCACGTCGCGGTCCGAGCCAGCGGTGGCCACCGATATCCCGGCGGCGAGGGTCGCGACGGCGAGTGCGCTACCGATGGCGGTGTGGCGTCGTCGGCGTCGGGTCCTGGCAACAGCGACCACCTGAGTGGCGTCGAGTGGTGTGACGGCGATACTTCGAGACGCGCGGGCAAGGATCTCGATGCGAGGATCATCCGGGTCGAGGTCGCTGTTCATGAGTCTTCCTCTGCGAAGTTGGAGAAATCGGCTGGGTCGAGGGCCGCAATCCCTCGTGATGTACGGCTCTTAACGGTCCCCAAAGCGATCCCCAGGACCTCAGCAGTGGCACGTTCGGTGAGGTCGGCGACGTAGCGCAGGACTAGGACCTGCTGCTGATCGGTGGGCAGGGCGCGAAGAGCAGCCACAATGGCGTCGCGTAGAACCACTTCGGTGGTCCGATCAGCACTCGCCTGCTCGGGCATGTGCGACACCGGCTGCTCACCGTGCCACTTGCGGCGCCTGCTCGTAGCCAGGGTGTTGACCATGATCCGATAGACGTAAGCGTCTGGTTCGGCTGCTTGTCTCACGCGCTTCCAGTGCGACCAGGTCTTGACCAACGCGGACTGGGCTACGTCTTCGGCATCGGATGCTGAGCAGCCCAGGAGTACCGCCGAGCGCACCAACGGAGCCCAACGCCCTGAGGCGTAGGCGGAGAAGTCGTCCTCGCAGTCGTCCATCACTACCTAGACAACACGACAAGCCCGAAAGGTTCCCGGAGCCCGGCCCCTGGCGTAAAGGCCACACCGCGACGAAGAGATCGTCCCGCGCGAGGATCCGTAAACGGCTGACATTCTCGTCATGGACTGAGAATGTGGAGTTCCAAACCTCATCAGGACGACGTACTGATCGGCGGGTTACCCGGCGCATGAGATTGTTAGCCTTGGCGAAGTCATCAGGGCGTTTCAACGATGAGATACGTCGGGTGCAGTCTCAACTCGCCACATGGGAGGGTCGACAACGCTGAGCGCTTGCTCGTGATCAGGCCAGGTCGCTGCGGCACGCCCTCATCCTCGAGCCCGACGATCTCCAGGTCGAGAGTCTCCTGCCCCTCATGCAGCCGCCGGCGCGCCTGGGCCATGAGCACCGCCAGGTCGGCGTCGGTCCGTGCCGTGCCGACGTGCACGACCACAACATCGCGCCCATCACGCCGCTCAGCGATCTGCACTTTCGTGCTGCCCGATCGACCCGGGGACTTCCGCACGAACACCACCGGCGCGACCCTACCGAGCCCCGGGGTGTGTCAATCAGCGGCTACGCAACCCGCTCACCTGCGAAGACGCCGGCCCAATCACCGATCCGCGGCCACGTGGCACGAGTCAGGCGGAGCGTGCCACAAGACGAACTCGTTGCGGTGACGAGCCGATCACCAGCGACCTCACCGTACGATCGGCGGCTTCCTCGCTAGCCGTTCCGCACTTCGCACACGAGCGAGGGTGTCGCCGTGGTGCAGCTGATCGACTCGACCCGAACAAAAGCGGCATCGAACCTGGTGCGATTCAGGCGGAGCCCTGAGCCCTGATCCGTAAGTTGTAGCGGATCAGGGCTGATCTCAAACGTGCTGGACCGCTGATGCTCACGGACTTAGCATCTTGCTGACAACTTTGGCAGGGAGTCCGGTTCGATCCAACATTTCCCGACTCGTGGAGCTCGACATGACCCGATGGAAATTTCTAGTCCTCCTCGCTATCTTGCCACTTCTGTTTGGGGCAAGCGCTTGGGCGAACAAGGCCGCCGGCTATTCCACGAGCGGCAGTTTTGACGGGATCCGAGGTGACGTGACGGGGAAATCGTTTAACGCGTTGAATAGCAATTGTCTCATCTACGGCCACTTCGTCACCGACCCGGACAGCCAACTTTTGCTCGGCCTTCTAAAGTGCGATGGCGGGAACTTCTTGTCCGGCAATCCTGACTGCACGGGTGGCGTGATTACCGAACTAAATCAGGGTTCATCTTATACATGTTTCCGTGAGGGCGGTTACGTCGCCGGAAATGTCAAAAATCTCCGCATCACACGCAACTCGCAAGGCAGTCCGTGCTTCCAAGCGTACTTCGAGGGCAGCGCGGTTGCCCAGAAATGTGACCTGGCCAGCGCGACTCACTACTCCTTGGCCGAATACACTGGCGACGTCTGTGGCCAGTGGAGCGGCGAGGCCAAGTTCCAGAATGTCGAAAAGCGCAACTTGGGATCGGGCTGGTCCGACCTTTCCAACAACAATCCTTTGCAGGTCTTTGGCGCCCCATTTTGTTGGACAATTGGAGCGTTCACCGGAACGGGGTCGAATTTCACTGTGTCGCGGCCATGAAGTTCGCCTAGCCTCATGGTCCGTTGCCGCGCTTGGGTTCGCCCGGAACCTTTTGAGCGCCCCGTCCCGTCTCACTAGTATGGAGCAGTACGAGCCGGACAATAATTTCTCGCAGTTCGTGCGCGGTCACTGGGCGAAGCTCGTCCGGTCGACTGTTCTGATGGGAGTCGATCCTCACCTTGCCGAGGATATAGTTCAAACGGCGCTATTGAACTGCTTCAATCGCTGGGACAAAATCTCGTCACTAGAAAATCCCGATGGCTATGTCTTCAGGTCAGTGCTAAACGCGGTGTCGGATCATTTTCGGAAAAAATCCTCCCACGAATCCGTGCTTCTTGAACTTCTCGACGGCGAAGCTGCCGATCGCTACGACGTTCACGAGCGCGACCAATTGCTGATAGCACTTGCAAAATTACCTGAGCCACTGCGAGCGGTCATGGTTCTGCGGTTCTACGTTGATGCCTCGGAGGTCCAGACGGCACATGTGCTGCGCGTCCCTGTTGGGACGGTAAAAAGTAGGTGCTCAAGAGCTCTCCAAGCCTTGCGTTCCGACCCGTGTCTCTCCGATGCTCAACTGAAAGGTAAGGAATCATGAACGATTTCGAGAATTCGCTGGGGCGCATGATGGTCGAGGCCGCAGACACGGTTCACACAAGACCACCGTCCAGGCTCCTCGACATGGCTGAGCAACCTCTTCGCCGAAGCCGCCCAGTTTACCGCTTCGTCATCGCTTCGATTGCTGCGGCGGCTGTCGCGGCCGTGACAATAGGCATTTATGTCAGCGCGATCAGTCCGCAGTCAGAGCGAGTGCAAGTAGCAGATGCGACAAGTGCTGGTGAGGAGGCGGACGTCGAGCCCTCGTTGCCGACGCTCAGCGCTTACCGCGAGCCCAGCGCTGACCAATTGGAATTGGCTGACGTAGTTCGAAAGAACTGGAAAGTTGCCGAAACGTCTCGGGTTTGGCGAGCGACGGCAGTCCTAGCCGATGCAGTGGTCCCTCGTTCGAACACGGGGAAGCAATGCCTCTCTGGTCAAGTACTCGAAGTCACCTTGTTTGGCGAGTTTTCCGATGCCGCTGTCGCCGGAAGGATCGGCGAAGTCCCGCCAAAGATCACAGGGACGCGGCTGCTAGCCGACGCGAGGAGCGGAGAGGTCTGCTTGGTTTCGCTTCTGGCGGACGGCGCCAGTGAAAGCCCTTACGCGGTCGAGTTTTGGAGCGAAGGTCCCTGAATCGCGAACCGCCCGAACTCGGCGGGTTCCGGGTGACGTCGTGGACGTCGAGCATCGAGATCTCGCGACGGCGCAGGCCGTAGGCGTAGGCGTAGATGAGCTTGTGGGTCGGCACCGTCACTGAGGCGACGAGGACTCTAGTCGCGACAACACTGCCGTTCGCACCGGCGACATGGAGCGTGACCACCTGAACGGGGAGATCGTCCTCCCCGGGCGACTGCACGGCGTCCCTACGTCCGCCAAAGCACTGTTGCAAGGGCTGGCCGACGACTGCGCCAGCGGCCCCCTGCAGCGTGTTTAAGGGCGAGATCCCAGTCCAGCTGAGCCTCGACCTCGGGCTCCCCGTGAGGGCGAGGTCTCCGGGCTCCCCAAGATGAGCGAGGCGGAGTCGATGGCTGCTGAGCTGGAGATCCTCAGCCTCGACGTCAGCCTCGAACACCTGACTCGTGCCACCGGGGTGTGTCACTGAAGGCTGGCACTGAGGGTGTCGAGGATGACCTGGGCGTCTGGGGTGATGGGGTCCTCGGCGGTGTGGTCGTGGCCGGCGATGCGGACCGTGATTTGCTGCAGGGGTCGCAGGGTGTTGACGATCTTTCGGATGCTCAGCCCGGTGGTGTTCTGCAGGTGACGGGCGATCGCGAGGGCGGCGAACACGATCGTGAGGTGCGCCTCGATCGCTTCACGGGTGTGGTGAAAGATGGGCCGCGCCGCGAGGTCTGTCTTCGACATCCTGAAGGACTGCTCGACGTGCCATAGGTCGTGGTAGCTGCCGATCACCTCGTCTGCTGGCATCACTGCGACGTCGATGTTGGTGACGTAGCCCTTCAACCCCACGAGGTTGCGTGCCCGTGCCAGCGATGTCTCGTCGAGCTCGGTGGCGCCGTTGCGGGTCTTGACGAACCGTGGCGCCCTGGCGGCCTTCTCACCGGCCACCACGGCACGTGCTTTGTTCTCCTGGAGCGTGAGCGTCGCGTTGTCGCGCACGCCCCGCTTGCGGGAGTAGGCCCACACCGCACGCCAGGACTTCGTATGCACGCTCGGGTCCCAGACCGGTTCGGCCTTCACCTTCGGATCGCTGGCCTTGACCGCGGTCCCGCGCTGGTCGCGTGGGGTGATGGTGTCGATGATCTGCCCGTCCGCGAAGGCATTGCCGTGCCAGCGGAAGTGCGATTCCAGGTCCTTCGGTGCCTTGGTGACCCGGGAGCCGACGATGAACCGGAACCCGGCCTCGTCCAGGTCGCTCAGGTTCGACGAGGAGAGCATTCCGGCGTCGGCGACCACGACCATGTCCGCGATGTCGTGACGCTCTTGGAACTGCTTGACGATCGGGACGATCGTCAAGGTCGTCGGGTAGCCCCGGCCCGTTACCGGGCCGGGGCCCCCCAGAACCGGACGTGCGACTTTCATCGCATCCGGCTCAAGCAAGTCCCTATGGGCGTCGTGGGTGACGAGGCAGTGGTGCTGGTGTATCCGGTGGCCAGCGGCGCCGTCGTCGCCGTTGCCAGTACTCGGTCAGGGCCGGGTCGTCTGGTGACGCATCTGCCTTGACCATCTGGTGGCGACGGATCGGCGTCCACGACAGTTTCCGCAGGTAGGCGCCGGTCTCCCGGTCGCCGAAGATCCAGCGGTCTTGCCGCTTCGGGTTGAACCGTCCGAAGTATCGGTCCACGATCCACTGGCCGGTCTTCGTGTTGTGTTGGCGTCTGCCCCACTTGAACATCGTCCACCACAGGGTGGAGTCGATGTCGGCGAAGACCTTCTTGGACACAGCCGTTCGGTAGTACGCGGCCCACCCCCGCAGGATCGGGTTGAGTCTGCTGATCACCGCCGCCGCTGGCGCACCATGCAGGCTGCGGACCTCGACGCGCAGCCGGGCACGGAACCGCTTGACGGCGGCCTTGGACGGCATGATCAGCAGCTTCCCGGGATTGCGGTAGTGACGGACGTTGAATCCGAGGAAGTCGAAGCCCTCGGACAAGTGCACGATCTGTGTCTTGTCCTCGTTGAACTTCAACCCCCGCGGTGCCAGCCACGCGGCGAGCCGTTCCTTGACCTGCTCGGCTTGTTGCCGTGAGTGGCATAGCGCCACCAGGTCATCGGCGTACCTGATCAGCACCGGCGTGCCGGCTTCTGACCACCCTCTCGTCGAACGAAAGGGCCTGTACCGAACACCAGCAGCGGCCTCCATCCCGTGCAAGGCGATGTTCATCAGCAGTGGGCTGATGACCCCACCCTGCGGCGTACCTTCAGTGGTCGGGGCGAACTGCCGGTTCTCGATGACTCCCGCGCTCAGCCACCCGGCGACGGCGTCCCGTGCAGGGAATCCGTGCAGATGCTGGAGCAGTCGGTCGTGGTCGATCCGGTCGAACGCCGCCGTCAGGTCCGCGTCGAGCACCCACGCCCGCATCGGGTCCTTGCCTTTGCAGACGGTGAAGATGGCCTCGATCGCATCATGGCAGCCCCGACCGGGCCGGAAGCCGTAGCTTCGCGGCTCGAAGCGGGCCTCCCACTCGGGTTCCAGTGCGTTGAGCACCACGGCTTGCGACGCACGATCGGCGATCACGGGGATGCCGAGCGGACGCCGTTTGCCGTTCGGTCTGCGGGACGGCGCTACGGGCACGTGAATGAAGCCCGCCTGCACCTGCTCCCGGGCCTACTGTGGTCGGCGTGCCGGTCGACCTCAACCTCTACCTTTCACACACGCGGGGGCGCAGCCTCGTTGAGGTATTGCTGCGCGGCCACCTATGGGTCGAGAAGCATCTAATAGCTCTGTTGGAGTCAGAGCTGCGGCGGCCCGAGAAGTTGGACCTCGACCGCATGACGTTTTCGCAAAAGGTCAAGCTGGCCGACGCGCTCGGCATGCTGCACCCCGACGAGGTCGGAGCGATCCGCATGCTGAACGGCATGCGCAACAAGTTGGCGCACAACCTCGCCGGTTCTCCGTCGTCAGAGGACGTGGCTCGGCTACGAGAAGCCATGCCGAAGTCCCAGCGATCCCTCACGGAGAAGCTGTTAGCGGTGCAGCAGGGGGATCAGCCCGAGGCCGACGAAGAGGATCAGAAGCTGGCGTGGGAACTCGCGGCTGCCGTCCTCGCGCTGTTAACGGAACTGGAGCAGCACAGCCAGCGGCACGCCTACTGGCGCGAACATCGTGACGCGATGGAGGGCTACCGAACGATGGTGGCGATCATGAAGCAGCTCGGAGCTACCCCGGAGACTGAGGAGGATTACCGAGCCGCACTCGGCATACCGGCTCCGCCGACTGGCCGCGACGCGATCCTCACGGACACCTGGCCGGTGGAGGACGACGAGCCGAGCGCACAAGGCGAGTAGGCCCCACATCATCGAGTCGGGCCCCTCCCGCAGGCTTGGGGGCGGTCTTGCTCGTAGAGTCAGCTAGCAGTGAACGACCATGCTGCCCTCGTGACAGAGCACCACTAGCTGGTCACCGGTCTCGATCACGTGGAAGTGCCGCGTGCGGCACTCCTCCACAAACGGCGCAAGGCCGACAAGGCGTTCCACGTCGTGGATGCTGCGCCGCACGACGCCCCCAGCGTTGGCCTGGCCCGCCTGGAACACCTGATCCATCCATGTCATGGGTAGAAGGATAGGGACAGGACCGGCCGATTCAGGATGCGTGACCGCCGGACCGAAGAACGGGTAGCCCTCAAGCCTCTCGTGAAGCCCGAGTCGGCCGGCTGTGAGGTCCACGTCCCCCCTCGGCCAACTGCGCTGACGCGGACCCAGAGTCGCCGGCAACGAGGTCCCAGTTGCGGGATCGGGCTACGGCACGCTCCGCATGTGGCAAGCTCCGCGCGCCGATTGATCTGCGGACGACATCCCGCCCGGGCAGAAAAATTTGGCATGGCCGAACGAAGCCCGGCGTCGGCACGGTTTCTATCCGCCATGCCACTCCGCATAACCCGGCGGAGTCTTGGCGTCTATCGAAGCGGCGCGGATGCCAGGTCCGAGAGGACCAGCATTCCTTCATCGTCGTGAGAAAGAAGACTCCGAGGCCCCGAACCGGGAGACTGGTCCCAGGTGTCGGGTGGGGCCGACTCACTTGCGGCGTACCGCTGCAATTGCGCATCGAGCTCGTCTAGGGCATCAGGCGGGGTGACTTCGGCGAATGCCAGGACCAACACGACCTCTCCTCCTGGCAATTGAATCGTGTCGATGACGGCCGCGGAGTCGCCGGGTTCGAGATTGAATGTTCGGATCACCGCTCGCTCGGCATCGAGTTGGACCAGCACCACTTCGAAGTAAAGGGTGTAGCCGGCCGGTGGGGCCTGGATCCAACGAACGTCTTCGTACTTGACCCGGTCGTCGGGAATCGAAGCCAGGTGCTCAGAGGGTGTACGAATCATGACTGCCCGAGTCCATCCTGCTTCATCGGCCTGGGGCCGGGTCCATCGATGAATGATCCGTCCCTGTTCCGGAATGAGGTCACCAAAGTGCGTGTCGTTGTCTTTGCGTAGGTCAACTGCTTGCAATCGCCAGTCGCCCGATTCGTGGAGGCTGACTTTGAACTCGTGTGCCCGATTGCGGCTTGCAAGGTAGACATCGTCCGCGTTGGCACTACCCCAGAGACGCCAAATGGTGCCCCGGTAGCCGGGCTCGCCCACCGCGAAGCGAAGGGCGCTTTTCTTGGTCAGAGCAGGAATCGAGTAACGCTCAGGTTCGCGACCCTCCCATTCAACGAACAGCGCAGGTCCGTCCTCGAGCAGCGCAGCAGCGATATTTACGTAGGACGTCACAGCGAAAGTCTAGAACGTCCACCACCCTTGCGACCGTGGTCAAACACCGCTCCGCGCGGGGGCGGCGATCGGGGCCGCGCCCGATCTCGGCATCTGGCTCTACCAGCACGTCGGCAGATTCGGTCATCCCGCAAGACGAACGGCACGCGGAGCGTGCCACAAGACGAACCGCTCCCGGGACAGGCGCTGTTCGAGACCGGCTCCGATCAGTTCGGCTCGTCGGCGTCCCGTCAGGGTGTCGGTTGCGGGACGCCGACGAGGTGGCGATCAGCGTCGGGTGGAGGCGTCAGCGAGATTGATCTTTGCCGCAATGCGTTGGCGCTCGATGGCGCGGTAGACGGTGGAGCGGCCGATGCCGAACAGCTCGGCTACCTCGAGAGTGCTGTACTCGCCGCTGTGCACGAGCGACACTAGGTGCGCCTCTTGCTTGCGGCTCAGCTTGGGCTGCTTGCCCTTGAGCCGACCCTTGGCTCTGGCGACCTTCATTCCCTCGACCGTGCGCAGCCTGATGAGGTCGGACTCGAACTCCGCGACCATGGCGAGCACGTTGAACAGCAGCTTCCCGACCGCATCGGTCGGGTCGTAGACCGACCCGCCCAGGCTCAGGCTGATCTGCCGGGCGGTGAGCTCGTCCGCGATCGCGCGAGCATCGGGCAGGGACCGGGCCAACCGGTCGAGCTTGGTGACGACCAGCGTGTCACCCGCACGACAGGCAGCCAGGGCCTCGCGCAAGCCAGGGCGTTCGCGGTTGGTGCCGGTCAAGCCGTGGTCGACGTAGATCCGCTCAGCCTCCACGCCGAGGGCGAGCAGCCCGTCACGTTGAGCGGTCAAGTCTTGTTGATCGGTGGAGCATCGGGCGTACCCGACATGTAGGGCGCTCATGGCGCGCCTCCCAAAGGGCTGGCCCGGCCGCACCACCGGCTGTGGTCGGCTCGGGCATCGGGCCAAGCCCGACCCCACCAGCGACTGCCTTTCCTTCTCGACACGCAACCGCGGCAGTCCCGTTACGGCTTCTTCCGCGGACCCGCTTTTCGTCATACGATATTGACATGGTCAGTGACGAGCAGGTCCAGGAGTGGGCGGACGAGGCCGAAGCTGGCTACGACGTCGAGGAGATGAAGCGACGCGGACGCGGACGTCCCGGCCGTGGCGCCGAACCGATGCAGGTAGTGGCCGTCCGTCTCACCGCTGAAGAGCTCGCTGCGGTCGACGCCATTGCCGAGCGCGAGCACATTTCGCGATCCGAAGCGATCCGCAGGGCGCTGGCCGGCTTCGCGGCGTGAAGGTCCACGACAGCGCACTCAAGCACGGAGTACTCCCACAGGACTCGGTTCAAGCAGCCGACTGGCCGGTCTGGGTCGAGCCACTCGACGAAGCAGACTGGCCGCACCGCGAGCTGCGGCTCGGATTCGACACGCAAGCTCGCCTGCTGGAGACCGTCGTTCTCATCTTCGAGAGCGGCGACGAGATGGTCATCCACGCCATGCCGGCCCGCAAGCAGTACTGGGACCTACTGCCCTGAGTCGAGGATCCAAATCACCGCAAGGCGATCCTCCATTGGCGCACGTAGTCCTTGCCTCAAGCACGGACTGGCCCAGCGTTACGCACTGGTGGTCGGGGCAGCCTTCTCAGTACTGGTGCGGCTGTGTCTGTTCGCAGCTCCAGCCGGTCAGAATGCTGAGACGGAGCCCGCCGAGCGCTCGTGCCGGCTCAGGGCGCGCAGCACCGCGCCTGGGCCCCGACGGCGGGCGGCCAGCGCCGCGAGCAGGGCGAGCACGGGCTCGAGCACCTCCGGATCGAACGCTGGGACCGCTACGCCGACGCTGCAGGCCAAGTCGTCGGTGTGAACAACCATCTCCATCAGCCGCACCACCAGGAAGTCGTCGGTCGGTAGCGCGCAGTCCTGCCACGGCACGTATGTCGTCGGGCCGGCTGCGTTGATAGCCGCCGCGAGCTGCACGCGTGCGTGGGCAAGCGTCTCCACCGACTCGGCGTGTCCGGCCGCGCCCATCTGGTTGAAATCGTCGCGGATGGAAGTGTTCTCGACGGCATAGACCGGCGCGTGCAACCAGTCAACTCGGTCGTAGTGCCCGACCAGGGTCAGCGCTTGAGCGTCGGGGGGGCCGGGCGTGCTCAGGAACTCGACCGCACACTCAGCCTGGCTGACGAGGTGACGCGCCAGGCCTCCGACGGTCATGCCGGTGAGTGCCGACTCATGCTCCCAGGCATCAGCCACCTCTACGGACGCGACGAGGTCTGTGAATTGGTCGACGGCAGCAGTCACGGCGGAGTGGTCGAGGTTCCCAGCGAAGGTCAGCGGCATGCCATTCACTCTGCCACCCATTCCGGACGCAAACCGTGCTGACCCGATGACAGACCGGATGATCTGCCAGCCGGCTGACAACCTCGCGGATGGTGGCCCAGTCCTTGACCGCCTGCCTCATCGAAGAATGGGCTAGCGGAGCGTGCCGGGAGGGGATCCACTTCCGGCAACGGACACCTCCTTGCCCGGTCGCGGCTGTGGCACGTGAACTCGTCGCCGTACGTCGTTCGGCTTTCGGTGCGCGCTCAAGGCGGCATAGTCGGGCGGAGTCCACTTCGAAGGCAGAGCCCTCAGTCGCAGAGTTTCAGGGCCTCATCGCGCATGGCGGAAGCGGTGGCTTCCGTTGCTGTGGACGCCCATGCGGCGCTGCTCAGATTCGGTTCGTCGAGGCCGACAGTGGTCCCATCGACCGTGAAAGTGGGGACACGACCCGGCTCGCAAGCCAAGGCTCCCTGGTCTGCTGCGAAGGGCCAGCGGTCCCCGAACTCGCTCTGCGACACGACAGCCGTCTCGAACCCGTTGTCCGAAGAACAGGCACTCACAAGCAGTACGGCCAGCACGAGGATGCTCAAGCGAGTCTTCATGCCCCCAGGGTAGGAGCGCGTCGAGTTGCCATGCGTAGCACCTTCCATCAGAGCGCATCCGCCTCGGGCAGGACCGCACCGGTCGCGGCATGAGCGAGCGGTCCTGCAAGGTAACGGCGTCTGCGGACTACCGTCCTCTACGGACTCGCCGGACCCACGGGTCTACTTCAGCCGGGTACAGCGGCAAGGATTCGTGCGCGTCGTCGAAGGCTCGCCACGCAACCGGCACGATGCTGCCATCGCTCTCGGTCAGGCTCGCGTCCACCGGGCCTGGCTCCGGCTCCAAGCGTCCGGAATAGAGGAACACGATCTCGTGCCCCGGCTCGCCGTCAATCAGAAAGATGTTCTCGACCGTGGCAAGGAAGGCGAGGTCATGGATCGTCGCTCCGAGTTCCTCAGCTACCTCGCGCACGATCGCATCCCGGTGCGGCTCTCCGAGTTCCACGCTGCCGCCGATCAAACGGTGGTAGCCCTCGGGGTTCTCGGCAGTCGGCGGATTGACGCTGACTGCGTGGGCGGAGAAGTCGCCGTTCGGCGCAATGAGCATCGACTTCACACGGATAAAAGACCGATCTATTGACACACGCCGAGACTAGTGACCGAGCGCTCATCGGCACGATCGGGCGTTCGGAAGCAGCGGCCCATCCCACAAGGGGAACGGCATTCGGGACCGTCGAACTTGCGTCTTCACGCCGCCATGGGGACGGGTCAATACGCCAAGTTCCGCCGAGAGTCGGGCGGTTGTGATCTCGTCACGATTGCCCAGCAGCCACGCCGGTGCCTAACGTCCGTGGTCAGAACAACTAGCGCAGTGCGTTCAACTCGTCGAGCGCGCGATGGCCGCGCTCGACCAGTCCTCGGACGACGTCGTCGCGCCCGAGACGGATGGTCCACTCGAGCTGCAGAAGGATCTGAGTCGCCTCGAGCGCTGTCGCCCACTCCCAGCCGACCAGGTCGAGGATCTGGGTCGCCAACCGCTGCCGGGCGCCATTCAGCGAGTCCTCGAACGTGTGCCAGTGGAGGGTGACCAGGTCGGTTGCCCGCGTGCCGCTGCCGGCGTTCTCGATGTCCACGGCCGCGACCACCACTCCGTCACGGACCAGGACGTTGCTCGGATTGAGGTCCGCATGGACCATGTCAGGTGCCTCTCGTGGTGGTCGGAGGCCAGCGCACGCGAGGCGCAGCCGCTCGACCAGGGCCGACACCACGGGGGAGTATCCGGAGGGCCCGGCGACGGATGCCTCCTTGCCGGTGACGACGCGCCAGGCGTACCTCCAGTGGTCGTGGGGCTCCGAGGCTTGGTCCGCCTGTAGCTCGTTGATCTGGATCAGCTGCTCGACGAGAGATGGGGTCAACGCACGCGCAGGGACGGCGTCAACGAAGTCCATCAGGTGCCATATATGCGCCGCGGTGCACCCCACCCCGAGCCAGGCAGGGGTGGGATAGCCGCGCTCGCGCATGTGCCCGACCACTCGCTGGGCTCGCAGCGTCTCCTGCATCTGGTTGGTGTGTGTCCGCCGCGCGGCTTTGAGTACTGCGTCTGCCCGTCCGGCTACCTGAACGCGCAGGGCACCCGCATTGACGCCTCCGGGCAGGCGGCTGACGACAGCGATCTCTGCTCCGACCGCGCTGACCACGTCGTCCAGCACCTCGGGAGGCAGCTCGTCGGGGTGCATGCCTGTCAGCATGCCCGATTCGCCCTTGCCGCGCGCTCGATAATGTGTTCTAATATACGAAGCACGCGGTCGTTGGCCGCATCCGATGCAGAAGTTCTCCGGTGGTGCTGTCGGGGCTCGTCATGGTGGTGGCGCACTGCATCAAGGTCTCTGACGAGTCCCGTGGACATGGTGCCCGGGCGCAGGTTGGCTCTCCGCGAGGCGTTCGTGATGCTTCAGTCGTCCGGCACATCTCCTGCCGAGGTCTTCGGCGACGTTGACGCGCAGCTGACGCCGTTGGGCGGGCGGTTGTGGGCTGCGGTGAGTGACGACGAGCTGGTCGAGGGGATGGTCGCGCTCGAGGAGCACGAGGCGCGGTTGGCTGCGGTGCGGGCGCGGATGTTGGCCGAGATCACCGCCCGGGAGCTGCCCCGTAAGCAGCTGTCGTGGGCCTCGTCCGGTGACTGGTATGCCCACCTGGCCGGGATCACCCGTTCTGCCGGGCACCGTGCTGTGGCCCACGCGAAGGTGCTGGTCGGTGAGCGTGAGGCCACCCTGGATGCGATGGCTCAGGGTCGGGTCTCGGCGGTCCAGGCGGGGATGGTGTGTGAGGCGATCGAGAAGCTTCCCGGCAACCCGGCGGTGCGTGAGGAGGCCGAGGCCAGGCTGCTCGACGAAGCGAGCAGGTTGGACGCGACCCAGCTGACGCAGGCCGGACGCCGCGTGATCGCCTACGTCGATCCGGACCGGGAGCACCGTGCCGACGAGGCCGCGCTGGCGCGCGAGGAACGCGCCGCGCACCTGGGCCGGCACCTCTCGATCACCGACGACGGCGCCGGCGGCGTACGCGTCCGCGGCCGCGGCACCGTCGAGGACGCAGCCACCATGCGCGCCGCACTGCTACCCCTGACCACACCCCAACCCACCGTGAGCGAAGACGGCAGTGAGTCCGAGACCGACCCGCGCGACCACGGGGCACGGATGTGGGACGCGATGGTCGGCCTTGCTCAGCACTCCCTGGACACCGAGGCCCAGCCCGAGTCCCACGGCGCCCGCCCCAGAGTCGGTGTCCTCATCGACCTCGAATCACTTCAACAGAACTCCGACGACACCGGGCAGCCGGCGATCACCGACGACGGACTCCGCCTCTCCCACGCCGCGGTCCGCCGCCTCGCATGCGACGCCGACATCCTCCCGATCTGCCTCGGCACCCACGGCCAACCCCTCGACGTCGGACGCACCCAACGCCTGGTCACCGCGGTGATCTGGCTCGCCCTCATCGCCCGCGACCGCCACTGCGCGTTCCCGGGCTGCACCCGCCCACCGGTGATGTGTCACGCCCACCACATCACCCACTGGGCCGACGGCGGCCCCACCTCGCTGAACAACCTGGTGATGCTCTGCGGCCACCACCACCGCACCATCCACGACACCGCCTGGCAGGTCCGCCTCGCCACCGACGCCCACCCCGAGTTCCGCCCGCCACCCCGCAGACCCCACGACCCGCCACCCGAAGAATGGATCCGACACCGACCCAGAGCCGGACCGTGACGTCGTCCTGCGGGGCGGAGGTCCAGCGCAGATCGGTATCCTGGCGATCAATGTCCCAGGTGCCCCCGCTCTCCGATCCGGCCTCAGGCCCGGCCCCCGGTCTCATCGCCGACGTCGTCGCCCAGCACGACGCCGAGCTCGTCGAGCTGCGCCGCGACCTGCACGCCCACCCGGAGCTCTCCTGGGGCGAGACGCGCACGACGGAGCTGGTCGCCGAGCGGCTCGAGAGCGTCGGGTGGAGGCTTCGCCCACTGACGACGACCGGCTGCGTGGCCGACCTCGGGACCGGGGAGGGCCCGATCACTGCCCTGCGCGCCGACATGGACGCCCTGCCCGTCCACGACGTGAGCGGAGTGCCGTGGGCCAGCACCGTGCCCGGGGTCGCGCACGCCTGTGGTCACGACGTCCACACCACGGCGCTGCTGGGCGCGGCGCTCGCCCTGGGCGAGCTGCACCGGCGAGGGGAGCTGCCCGGCCGGGTGCGGGTGCTGTTCCAGCCCGGCGAGGAGGTGATGCCCGGGGGAGCGCTCCAGCTCATCGCCCAGAACTCGCTCGCCGACGTCGCCCGCATCTTCGCCCTGCACTGCGAGCCGGCGGTGGACGTGGGCCACATCGGGATGCGTGCGGGCTCGCTCACCAGCGCCGCCGACAAGCTCGAGGTGCACCTCACGGGCACGGGCGGCCACACGTCCCGCCCCCACCTGACCGGCGATCTCACCTTCGCGCTGGCGAAGGTGACCACCGAGCTGCCCGCGGTGCTGAGTCGGCGCCTGGATCCGCGGGCCGGGGTCAGCGTCGTGTGGGGCCTGGTGCAGGCGGGATCGGCGGTCAACGTGATCCCCGAGCACGGGATGGTCGGCGGCACCGTCCGGATCCTCGACGCCGAGGCGTGGGCGCAGTGCGAGCCGATCGTCCGGGAGGCGGTCCTCGACATCGTGCGTCCCTACGGGGTCACCGCCCGGGTCGACTACGTCCAGGGAGTCCCACCGGTCGCCAACGATCCCGGGTGCAACGCGATCGTCTCCGCAGCGGCGCTCTCGGTGCTGGGTCCGGCAGGTCAGACGGCGGTCCCGCAGAGTCTCGGCGGGGAGGACTTCGGGTGGTACACCGCCCGGGTGCCGGGTGCGATGTTCCGGCTCGGGACGCGCACGCCCGGCGGTCCGACGTACGACCTCCACCAGGGCAACCTGCGCGTGGACGAGCGAGCGATCGGCCTGGGCGCTCGCCTCCTCGCGGAGGCGGCGATCACCGGTTTGGTCACCGACGTGTAACAACCAGGGATTTGTGCCCGTTAGTCATGTGCTGGACGCCCGGACGCGGTTAGGGTGCAGTCTGATTTCGTGTCCCAACCCCACGTGGACACCCTTACCCGAGGAGGGATCTTGCGTCGTACGACCAAGATTGCAGCACTTCTGAGCGCCGGCATCCTGGCGCTCACCGCGTGCGGAAGCGATGACCCCGAGACCAGCACCGACCCGGGCACCGGTGGCGAGTCCACCACGTCCGAGGAGACCGAGGCTCCCCAGAGCGACCTCATGGTCGGCATGGCCTACGACGTCGGTGGCCGCGGCGACCAGTCGTTCAACGACTCGGCCGCTGCCGGGCTGGACCAGGCTGTCGCCGAGTTCGGCGTGACGTCCCAGGAGTCCGAGGCCGAGGACGGCGAGGCCGAGAACGCCCGCGAGGAGCGCCTGCGCACCTTCGCCGACGCCGGCTTCAACCCGATCATCGCCGTGGGCTTCGCCTACGGACCCTCGATCGGTGTCGTCTCCGCCGAGTACCCCGACGTCAACTTCGCGATCATCGACGACTCCAGCGTCGAGGCCGACAACGTCGCGAGCCTGGTCTTCGCCGAGGAGCAGGGTTCCTTCCTCGTCGGTGCCGCTGCCGCGCTCAAGTCCGAGACCGGTCAGGTCGGCTTCGTCGGCGGCGTCGAGACGCCCCTGATCCAGAAGTTCCAGGCCGGCTACGAGGCTGGTGTTGCCGCTGTCGACCCCGACATCACCGTCGACGTCACCTACCTGACCCAGGTGCCGGACTTCTCCGGCTTCGGTGACCCGGCCAAGGGCAAGACCGCCGCCCAGGGCATGTTCGACAACGGCGCCGACATCGTCTACCACGCTGCCGGTGGTTCCGGTGGCGGTGTGTTCGAGGCCGCCTCCGAGTCGGGCAACCTGGCCATCGGTGTCGACTCCGACCAGTACAACACCGCCGACCCGTCGGTCCAGGACGTCATCCTGACGTCGATGCTCAAGAACGTCGACGTCGCCGTCTACACCTACCTCTCCGAGGTCGTCGGCGGCACGGTTCCCTCCGGTGTCACCACCTACGACCTCGCGGCCGACGGTGTGGGCTACTCCACCAGCGGAGGACAGGTCGACGACATCGTCGGCGACCTGGACGCCTTCAAGCAGCAGATCATCGATGGGGAGATCGAGGTCCCGACCGCTCCCTGATCCGGGAGTTGATCGGGTCCTGACGACCCAGCACCACGGCTCCATCGGGCCGCGGACACGCCTTCGGGCGTCTCCGCGGCCCGTGGTGTCTCCCCCCGCACCAGACATGGCCTAGCCTGCAGATCGCAGCACCTGAGCCCCGCCCACGAAGGAGCACCCGTGTCGAACCCCGTGCCCGAGGTCCCGGCAGTCCGACTCCAGGGCATCGGCAAGCGCTTCCCGGGAGTCATCGCCAACGACAACATCAACATCGACGTCATGCGCGGCACCATCCACGCCATCGTCGGCGAGAACGGCGCCGGCAAGTCGACGCTGATGAAGATCCTGTACGGCGTGCAGCGCCCCGACTCGGGCACTATCGAGGTCGACGGCACCCAGGTCTCGATGGGGTCGCCGGCCGACGCGATCAAGGCCGGGGTCGGGATGGTCTTCCAGCACTTCCAGCTGGCCGACAACCTCACCGTCCTCGAGAACGTCGTGCTCGGTGCGGAGAAGCTGCACGGCATCGGCGGACGTGCCCGGCAGCGGATCGTGGAGATCTCGGACTCCTACAGCCTCGGGGTGGAGCCCGACGAGCTGGTCGAGGACCTCGGGGTCGGGGCGCGCCAGCGGGTGGAGATCCTCAAGGTTCTCTACCGCGGCGCGCGGACGATCATCCTCGACGAGCCGACCGCGGTCCTGGTGCCGCAGGAGGTCGATGAGCTGTTCGGAAATCTGCGTGGCCTCAAGGACGAGGGCCTGGCGGTCATCTTCATCTCGCACAAGCTCGACGAGGTGCTCTCGGTCGCCGACGAGATCACCGTCATCCGCCGTGGCACCACGGTCACGACCGTCACCGATCCCTCGTCGGTCACCGCGCGCGACCTGGCCGAGCTGATGGTCGGCTCGGAGCTGCCCCAGGCCTCCTCGGAGGCCTCGACGGTCACCGACGAGGTGCTGCTGAGCGTCCAGTCGCTGTCCCTGCCCGGCAGCGGCGCCCGGCCGCTGCTCGACGACCTCTCCTTCGACATCCACCGCGGCGAGATCCTCGGGATCGCCGGCGTCGAGGGCAACGGCCAGGCCGAGCTCGTCGAGGCCATCATGGGGATGCGCGAGCGCGCCACCGGGACGATCCGGCTCATCGACACCGACCTGAGCTCGGCCTCCACCCGGCAGCGCCGCGAGAGCGGCATCGGCTACATCCCCGAGGACCGGCACCGCCACGGTCTGCTCCTGGACTCCCCGCTGTGGGAGAACCGCGTCCTGGGCCACCAGGGCCGTCCGCCCAGCGTGAAGCGCGGCATCGTCGACAAGCGCGCGGCCCGTCAGGACACGCTGCGCATCATCGACGAGTACGACGTGCGTACGCCCGGGCCCGGCGTGCTCGCTCGCGCCCTGTCCGGCGGCAACCAGCAGAAGCTGATCGTGGGCCGCGAGATGAGCGGCGACCCGATCCTGCTCATCGCCGCCCACCCCACACGCGGCGTCGACGTCGGCGCGCAGGCCGCCATCTGGAACCACATCAAGACCGCTCGCCGGGAGGGACTCGCCGTGCTGCTCATCTCCGCCGACCTCGATGAGCTGATCGGGCTCTCCGACCGGATCGAGGTGATCCTGCGCGGCAGGTTCGTCGGCTCCTTCGACCCCTCGGACGTGACCCCGCAGCAGCTGGGCTCGGCGATGACCGGAGCGGGGGCCACAGCATGAGCACCCGCTTGGTCTCCTTCCTGCTCGGCCTGCTGGCCGCCGTGCTCGCTCTCGTCGCGGCGTTCGCGATCACCAGCCTCGTGCTGATCATCGCGGGCGACCCGGTCGGTGAGGTCTGGGGCGAGATCCTCACCTTCCCCGAGCAGCGCAACCTCGCCAACATCATCAACAACGCCACCGTGCTCTACCTCTCCGGCCTGGCGGTTGCTGTGGCCTTCAAGATGAACCTCTTCAACATCGGGGTCGACGGCCAGTACCGCATCGCCGCCTTCGTGGCTGCCGTGGTGGCCGGCGAGGCGTGGTTGCCGGGCTACCTCAACACCGCCCTCGCGATCCTCGCCGCGGTCCTGGTCGGCGCCGCCTGGGCCGGCATCGCCGGCCTGCTGCGGGCGACCCGCGGGGTCAGCGAGGTCATCTCGACGATCATGCTGAACTTCATCTCGACCTCGGTGGTGGCCTACTTCCTGCGCAAGGCCGCCGTGCGCGAGGAGGGCAGCAACACCCTCGGCACCAGGGAGATCCCCGAGGGCAGCCGGATCCCCAGCTTCAGCATCGGCGACGGGCCCGGGACCGAGATCTACGGCTTCATCTTCATCGCCGCCGCGGCCGGCTTCGCCTACTGGTTCGTGCTCAACAAGACCCGCTTCGGGTTCAACCTGCGCGCCACCGGCCAGTCGACCACCGCAGCCGTGGCCTCGGGCATCAGCGTCAAGCGGATGACGATCGGCGCGATGCTCATCTCCGGCGGAGTCGCGGGCCTCGTGGGTCTGCCGATCCTGTTCGGCGACTCCTACTCCTACGGCTCCACGTTCCAGTCCGGGCTCGGGTTCGCCGGCATCGCGATCGCCCTGCTCGGACGCAACCACCCGATCGGGATCGCCCTGGGCGCGCTGCTGTTCGCCTTCCTCGACGAGCAGTCCAACCCGCTGCAGATCCTCGTGGGAGTCTCGCCGGACATCGTGGCCATCACCCAAGGCGTCATCGTGCTCACCGTGGTGATCTCCTACGAGCTGGTCCGTCGCTTCGGCGTCCGTCTGGAGCAGCAGCAGGTGGCGAAGGCCGACAGGCCCGTCGACGAGCCGAAGGAGGTGACGGCATGAGTACCCCTACCGAGTCCACGACTCCCGTCGGAGCAACACCGGGTCCCCAGGGCAACCGCGGGCTCCGTCCCTGGTCGGGCCGCTCGGGTCGCTGGTGGCTGATCGTCGGGCTGGTGCTCGGCTTCGCGGCGCTCTCGGTCCTGCGCGTCGTGACCGGGGCCGACGACCTGACCTCGTCCGGCACGATCCGCGCGACCCTCATCGCACTGAGCCCCATCATGCTCGCCGGCCTGGGCGGCCTCTGGGCCGAACGCGCAGGCGTGGTCAACATCGGCCTCGAGGGCATGATGATCCTCGGCACCTACGGGGCGGGCTACTTCGGCTACACCTACGGCGCGTGGGCCGGTGTGATCGGGGCCATCGCGCTGGGCATGATCGGCGGCCTGATCCACGCCACCGCGACGGTCGTCTTCGGCGTCGACCACATCATCTCCGGCGTGGCGATCAACATCATCGCCCTGGGCGCCGTGCAGTATCTCGCGTCGCTGACCTTCGTGGGACTGCCGGGCGGAGGCGCGACCCAGTCGCCCAAGATCCCGAGCCTGCCGACGATCACGATAGGTCCCCTGAGCGACGGGCTGGGCGACCTCGAGGACCAGGACCTGTTCCTCGTCTCCGACCTCGCGTCCCTGCTGCGCGCCCTGTGCACCAACCTGTCGGTGCTCGTGCTGATCGGCCTCGCCCTGCTGGTGCTGAGCTACTTCCTCCTGTGGCGCACCGCCTTCGGCCTGCGCCTGCGCTCGTGCGGCGAGAGCCCGTCGGCCGCGGAGTCGCTCGGTGTCGCGGTGATGCGCTACAAGTTCGGCGCCGTGCTGATCTCCGGAGGATTCGCCGGACTCGCCGGTGGCGTCCTGGCCATGGTCGCCTCCAGCAACTACCGCGACGGCCAGACCGGTGGGCGCGGCTACATCGGGCTGGCCGCCATGCTGTTCGGCAACTGGCGCCCGGGCGGGCTGCTGATGGGGTCCGGACTGTTCGGCTACACCGAGACCCTGGGCCTGCGCCAGGGCGGCACGTCGGTCCGCGCACTGTTGCTGGCCGTCGCCGTGCTGGCCGTGGTCGGCGGTGTCGTGCTGATCCTGCGCCGCAAGAGCGTCGGCGGGGCCATCACGATCGGGATCGGCGTCCTGGTCGCGCTCGTCTACTTCCTGATCGACGAGGTGCCCGGTGACTTCGTGACGATGGCGCCCTACGTCACGACCTTGCTCGTGCTGGCCTTCGCGTCCCAACGACTACGCATGCCCGCGGCCGACGGTCAGGTCTATCGAAAGGGGTCGGCCGGTTAGCGCCCCGGAGGAGGACTCCGTCGCCGGCGACATCGACTGGACCGCGCTGCGGGCCGCCGCTGTCGAGGCGATGGGGCACGCCTACGCGCCGTACTCCCGCTTCCAGGTCGGTGCCGCGGCCCTGGTCGACGACGGCCGGACCGTGGTCGGGTGCAACGTCGAGAACGCCGCCTACGGCGTGGCCCTGTGCGCCGAGTGTGGGCTGGTCAGCCAGCTGCACATCACGGGCGGTGGGCGCCTGACGCACTTCATGTGCGTCAACGGCCAGGGTGAGGTCATCATGCCGTGCGGGCGTTGCCGTCAGCTGCTTTTCGAGAACGGCGGCCCCGACCTGCTGCTGATGACGGTCTCCGGCATCAAGAGGATGGATGAGGTGCTGCCCGATGCCTTCGGTCCCGACGACCTCTCTTGACCTCGCCGCCCCGGTGGTCGTGGCCGACCCCTACCCGTTCTTCGCCGAGGAGCGGGCCCGGCACTCCATCGCCCGGCACGAGACGTCGGGGACCTACCTGACCTTCGCGCACGCCACCGCCGGCGCGGTGCTGCGCGATCGGCGTCTGGGGCGGATCTGGCGCGACAAGGAGCCGGCCGCGGCACTCGAGCCGTTCAACCTGCTCCACCGCAACCAGATGATGGAGAACGAGCCGCCCGACCACACGCGCCTGCGGCGCCCGGTGGCGCGGGCCTTCAACCGGGGTCACATCGAGCGCCTGCGCCCACGCGTGCAGGAGCTCGCGATGAGCCTGCTGGAGGAGCTGGATCCCGCGGGCTTCGACGTGATCCACGCCTACGCCGAGCCCTTGCCCGTCCTGGTGATCGCCGAGCTGCTCGGCGTGCCGGCCAGCCACACCGGAGACCTGCGGCGCTGGTCGCAGGCGATCGTACGGATGTACGAGGTCGCCCCGACCCAGCAGGTGCAGGCCGAGGCGATCGCCGCCGCGGCCGACTTCGCCGCGCTGGTGCGCGACCTGCTCGCCGTACGGCGCGGTGCCCCGGCCGACGACCTGATCACCGACCTGGCAGCGACCGAGCTGAGCGACGACGAGGTCGTGGCCGCGGTCGTCCTGCTGCTCAACGCGGGCCACGAGGCGTCGGTCAACGTGTTCGGCAACGGCCTGGTGGCCATGCTGCAGCGCGGCCTGCGACCGGGGGAGGACGTGGCCAGGACGGTCGAGGAGATGCTGCGCTTCGACTCCGCCCTGCAGCTCTTCGAACGCACCGCGACGGCCGACGTCGAGCTCGACGGGGTGCGGATCCGGGAGGGCGAGAGGGTCGCTGCGCTGCTGGGCGCCGCCAACCGCGATCCGGCGGCCTTCGAGGCGCCGGACACCTTCGACGTCGACCGGGCCGACAACCCGCACGTGGCCTTCGGGGCGGGGGTCCACTTCTGCCTGGGTGCCCCGCTGGCCCGGATGGAGCTGGTCGAGTCGGTCGGTGCGCTGTGGACCAGGCACCCCGACCTCGCCCTCGCCGGCGAGCCGGAGTCGCGGGGGACCTTCGTGCTCCGGGGCTACGACTCGGTGCGCGTGTCCACACCGTAGGGTCTGCGCATGACTGCGCATGATGCCGTCGAGGTCATCCTCGCCAAGCGCGACGGCGGCACCCTCACCGACAGCCAGATCGACTGGGTCATCGACGCCTACACGCGAGGGGACGTCGCCGACGAGCAGATGTCGTCCCTCGCGATGGCGATCCTGCTCAACGGGATGCAGCGCACGGAGATCAGCCGCTGGACCGCCGCGATGATCGCCTCCGGCGAGCGGATGGACTTCTCGGGCCTCTCGCGTCCCACCGCCGACAAGCACTCCACCGGAGGAGTGGGCGACAAGATCACGCTTCCTCTGGCGCCCGTCGTCGCAGCCTGCGGCGTCGCGGTCCCGCAGCTGTCGGGCCGCGGACTCGGGCACACCGGCGGGACCCTCGACAAGCTGGAGTCGATCCCGGGCTGGCGTGCAGCGCTGTCCAACGACGAGATGATGGCGCAGCTCGAGTCGATCGGCGCCGTCATCTGCGCCGCCGGCGACGGTCTCGCCCCGGCCGACAAGAAGCTCTACGCCTTGCGCGACGTCACCGGCACGGTCGAGGCGATCCCGCTGATCGCCTCCTCGATCATGAGCAAGAAGATCGCCGAGGGCACCGGCGCGCTGGTGCTGGACGTCAAGGTCGGTAGTGGCGCCTTCATGAAGGACGTCGACGACGCCCGCGAGCTCGCCGAGGTGATGGTCGGACTCGGCACCGACGCCGGCGTACGCACCGTCGCCCTGCTCACCGACATGTCCACCCCGCTCGGTCTCACGGCCGGCAACGCGATCGAGGTGACGGAGTCCGTCGACGTGCTGGCCGGAGGGGGTCCGACCGACGTCGTGGAGCTGACCGTCGCCCTGGCTCGCGAGATGCTCACCGCCGCCGGTCGCGAGGACGTCGACCCGGCCGAGACGCTGACCGACGGCACGGCGATGGACGCCTGGAAGGCGATGATCCGCGCTCAGGACGGCGACCCCGACGCCGCGTTGCCGACCGCGCGGGAGTCGCACGTCGTCACCGCCCCGGCCACCGGGGTGCTCACCCGCCTCGACGCGATGGCGGTCGGGATGGCGGCCTGGCGCCTCGGCGCGGGCCGCGCGCGCAAGGAGGACCCGGTCCAGGCCGGCGCCGGAGTCGTCTGGCACGCACGTCCGGGCGACGCGGTGACCGCCGGCGAGCCGCTGTTCACGTTGCTGACCGACGAGCCGGCCCGCTTCGAGCGGGCGTTGGCCTCGCTCGAGGGCGGGTACGACGTCGGCTCGGCCGACCAGGTGGTTGCGCAGCCGTTGATCATCGACCGGGTGGATGGCTGAGCACGGCTGCTTCGGGGTCGGTTTCCTGGTGGTGGCGGTGGTGGTCACTGTGGTGGGGCCGCGCGCGTGGCCGACCATCTCTTCGGGGTGCTGGCGGTGGTGGCTGTGGTGGGGCCGCGCGCGTAGCCGACCTGCTCCCGCCGTCAAGGATCGCCTGCGGCGCCCGCTTCGCGGCACCTTCGGTGTCCTTGACTGCGGGACCCGGTAGGTCGGCTTGTTCGGCGCACGGGGCGGAGCCCCCTCGCTGGCGCTCGGCGGCGCCGCCCGCGCAAAGCGCGGCCCCACCAGTCCCACGGGTCACATGTGCTCATCCGTTGGGTAGAGACGACACGAAAACCGGCCGAAACCATGTCGTTTGCGCCCACTCGATCAGGCGTTGTGGTCTGTGTGACGGGTGGGGCGCCCGCCCATGCGGCGGCGTGGGCGGAGCCCTCGCCGTTGAGCGCGCCGTCAGTCGACCGGGAGAGGCTCGCAGTCAACGGATGCCGCAGGCACCGCGCAGCGGTCGAGCGCAGCGAGATCCTTGACGGCGAGACCC
>Ga0209094_1000035_pt1 | contig 132487 bp, 175 predicted proteins | sample COGITO_mtgs_1004_2_FD_184790 | JGI IMG/M metagenome (GOLD analysis project Ga0209094, IMG submission 184790) | Pelagic marine microbial communities from North Sea - COGITO_mtgs_100430 (SPAdes) (version 2) | ecosystem: Environmental > Aquatic > Marine > Epipelagic ... | reverse complement strand
AGGCTTCAGCTACGCGTGCCTTAAGTTCAACTACAGTATTTCGATCGTCAGCTATAAGATTTGCGCGGTGAAAGCCATATGCTACCTTAGTATCTGCGTCGTAATAGACTTCGCATAGCTCTACTTCTTCAGGTGAAAGTTCTTCTAATACGTTTTGCACTAACCTGTAGTTCCACATTATGCGTGATCCTTAATAATTCGTTTATATCGATGGCTATGAGATGAAAGACCTGGGTGTATCTTATCGAGATAGTCTTTAGATGACGTACCAATGTATGCTTGGATTTCGTCATGTATTACCTTTTCACAGTAGCCTGTATTTAATAGGTGTTGTTTAATTGTACTAAACATATCTTTTGGTAGTGATTTAGTAATACTATCAACTTGTTCCTTATATTCATTAACTAGGTAATACTTAGCGTGAGCTATTTCATGATCAAGTGCGCTTCCCATGCCATACGTACCAATGATGTAGTATTTACCATCTGGCTTGCATGAATCGACTAACTCAGACATCGCTCTTTCTTCTGATGCTAGTTCGAATTTGCGTAAGAAGCGTTCGTATACGTTTGACGGTATATTGAATCCACCCCAATCAGTAAGGTATGTGAATTTGCCGCCATGTTGATTGGAATATAGTTCAATGAATTGGTCTAATGTGAATACTTTGCCTCTAATCTCATCGAACTCGCCTTCATAAAACTCTTGAGGTCTTAAGAAGGTATAACATAGCTCGAACTGAGTGTCAGCATGAAGGTGAATGATTCTATCATCGTTGGATACTACTCTCATGATAAAGACCAACGAACATATACATCAAATTGCTTGCCATGCTTCATTAGAACAGTATAACATCGATTACCACGATACAGATGAGCATTAGGATTATTCTTACCTAAGCGAGGCTTCACGTCTATTCGTACTCGACGAACATCACCATCAGCCTTAGCGAAAGCATTAATACGTTTTGCTCGTACTCGTGCTTCTTCAATACGAAGCATTGATTCGGCATCTTCAAGATCAGCAGTAAATAGGTAATCTTTACTTCTAGTCATAGTAGTCATAGTATAGTAACTCTCTCATTTATTAATTTATAGGTATATTATAACACATATAAGAGCGGTTGTATACTGTAAATATTAACTATTTTGAAGTAACTCGAATAGCGCCTTTGACACATCGACAAGGTTTGCGTCATTAGGTACTAACTCAGAGAGGTATCGAGCAGCTTCAGTTGGACATTTAAAGTAATGATTAGCCTGAACTTGTTGCTCTTTCGATGACCCAACTGACCAGACATTAGCCTTGATATACTTACCATCAAGATCCTTTTCAACAGATAAACAGATGTCATCATTAATCCATAATGTAATAATGTATTCTTGCTAGTATTAAGTGTTATCATGTCTATGCCTCGTTATTGATTAGAATATAATTATAACATACTTTATGTCAAATGTAAACAATTATTTTTTGTTAATTATCGTGGTGGATGCTTTGGTACTAGGTCTTGTCGAGTAGTTGACGCGAATATTTGACGAAGAGTAAGAGCAGGTCTACCCCATTTGACTCTGCCTATGTTTATCTCTCTTATTACCTCTTTGCGTCGTCTTCGTTGAACTAATGAACTATGTTTGTTGCTCTGAATATACTCAGTTAGAGATATAAATTCACTAAGTAGATTAGCCATGTCAAACGCAGTCATATTTGTCCTATTAAAAATGTTTAGTGAATGTTATCTCAAAGTGGTCTTTATCGCTTAGATCAACATGGAAATACGACGACTTACCATAGGCAACTGTCCATTCCATATCATAATCTTGTTTTAATTTGTCCATTGTTGACATTGGTTCTGCCATCGTTAAACAAAGAGTACAAAGTATAGTACTAAGCATAAATCACCTCCTTTACTTACTTTTAGGCTTATCCTTCTTTTCTGGAGGTTTTGCTTTGACCATAACATCAACGCAGTGTCCTAGATTGGCCTTAGCCATAGAATCATATTGCTCTTGTTTCATAGTATTAATCCGTATTGATTTCGGTTGCTGTTACGTTTACCCAATCATTTTGCTCTGATGTGAGTCTAAGCAAGACTGGCATTGATACATCGTCTACTCTACTAAAGGATATGTTATTCATTTGAGCAGCACATTCATAGCCTTTGCCAATTGCTTCTTTCATATCAAAGTACGTGTAGTACCTATCAACTGTGTTTATATACTTATGAACAACATATACTATCATTTGTCGTACTTCCTATTGTTTAATCGAATACTGCCTTGATTTTAGATTCTTCAACGATCACAGCTGGAATGCCTTTATAGTCGACTGGAATAGCTCCATGCCAATCTACGTGAGCTTTCTTATTTGGCTTAATAAGACTATTAACATCATCACCAACTTCGAGAATGAGTGCTGGCTTTGAAGCCTTTGAAGTAGCACCCGTTAGTATAATACCACTAGCTGTTGTTTTTTCACCTGGAGCTTCAGCTAATAATACGTTCTTACCTAATAAAATCATGTCTGTATCCTGTTTTAGTTTAGTGTGCCTTTCTCGACACATTCTTTAGTCATAATGTAGTCTCTAACAAGACCACTACGTATGATATCCGGCCATCCAAATTCAACCATTGAGAATTGTCTTAAGTGTTTAACAATCTTGATGAAATCTTGAATACCTTTCTTATCATTATTACCTTTAAAGTCTGATTGGTCATAATCGCCTGAAAAGATAATCTTAGTATTATCACCCATACGAGTAATAACAGAATCTAGCTCGTGAAACGTTAAGTTCTGACATTCATCAACTATAACAATACAGTTGTCTAACGTGATGCCACGAATATAGGATGTTGTAAGGAACTCGATCTGATCTGCTTCTCTTAGCATATCCCATGCTTCTTTATTCTCAAAGAATTCTGTGCATATTCCTTTATATGGTAATGTATATGCATCTTCTTTCTCTTCAGCAGTGCCAGGTAGGAAACCCATATCACGGGTTGGCACAGCAGATCTACATACAATTAGTTTATCATACATAGATCCTTTATCTAACACATCAGTTATTCCTAAGTACATAGACATAAATGTCTTACCAGTACCAGCTGAACCAGATAACAACAAATTCTGGTTTGATTGGTACTCTTCCCATACTACCTCTTGTTGAGGTGTTAATGGTTGATAAAAATTTAGATCTTCAAGTCTAAGACTCTTAGGTCTTGTTGATCTTGGAGTTGCACCTTTACGAGGATTTCCAGATTGTTTAGACATATAAGTTCCTATTTAGTTGTGATTCGATCACGATGTCGTGGGGGCATACCAGCTTGAATACGCTGTTGAACAGATTTCCAACCATCACCTGCCTTGGTTAACATATCAGTCTGAGACCCTACGAATTTACTGGACTGTAGCTGCGTCTCTAAGTTAGGGTTATCTTCTTTGTATTGATCAAGCTCAGACATTCGTAAGACTATTTCACTAATCTCACCAGTCTCTTTATCTTTAAATACGTACGTTGGCATTACGCTGCTTCCTCTGTTAAGAACCAATTAGGCGTATCTCTTTTGGTCCATATTGCGAATGATGCTTTCTCTTGCATATAATAGTTTTGATACGATTGTACAGGATCTGATACCTTACATTCATCTGGCATGCACTTAGCAAATGGAGTCAATCCAGTATCAGGTAATCCATTAGGTACATTGCGTAGTAACTCACGTAACTTAGTATCACTAGCATGAACCTTGTTATATCTATACGTGTACTCGTCGCATAGCGCTTCAAATAGTTCGTAGTGCCACTGGTAGTTTTGTTTGGATTGACGTGTCCATACTGTTGATGGATGATTATAATGAACAGCTTTATATAGGATGTTATCCATTCCATTATCAGATAATATGTACTGTTTCTGCTTGCGACCTGTAGGTGACTTACCAGTGATCTCGGTGCCATCAATCATTCTATGTGCAGTACTAAGCATTTGAGCAGCTTCTAGTATCATTTTAACTACATGCTTATTATTGTGGTACTGTGCTGCGATTTTAGGGTCATTATCTAAATGGAAGATATTCACGTAACTGTTGCCTCAATATGATTTAGAATGTATATTATATCACAGTTCTATGTATTTGTAAACTGTTATTTGTAACAATATCCCATAAAAGGACTCCTTTTGGAAGTCCTTTTTGGTTAATATTGATGTTCTTGATAAAGAACTAATCTTCGCCTGCCTTGATTTCAGCTATAGTAGCAGAGATAAGACTTATCTTCTTATCCATACGATATACTATATCGTCTTTGCCTTTCTTAGCCATACGAGTCCTATAATATTTAGTCTCAGTAAGGTCCTGCTCTAGCCGATTTATTAAGTCTAATTGTTTATTATTCATGAGATACACCTCGTAACATCTCTTGGTTATTAGAATCATAGTTTTAGATTAGTTAATATGTACACCTCCAGTTTAGTGTATATTTAAGCTGATTTCATACGGTTTGTTCTGGTAGTAAACCAGGAAAGGCTTCATTGATAAGTTTAACAGTCATACCTGTTACCTTTATTGATTTGTCCTTCATCTTAATAATCAATTCTGCTTCGTCAGGGTGTAACACTTCAAGCAGGTTAATAAATATACTTTCGCGCTTAGCATCTAGAGGCACACTGTTACCCTTAACGATGTGTTTGAATTTACCTACAGCTAGTTCTTTAGAAAGCGGTCGTGGACCTTTAATCTCTGGATCGAGTGCTCGATATGGAGGTGGGCCTTTAGGTAGATCAAATACTATTCGATCATCGAAATTACCTCTAAGTACTGTTCTTAGTGTTATACTATCATTAGTCTTTAATACTTCGATCTTAGCATTTCTTCCTTTAGTCTCTGCTACTTCTTTTAATACATGAGCAATGATCTCAATCTTATTGTTCACTGTAACTCCTTAAAGTGTTTTAGTGTAGAATTCTTCAACGCATTCTACTAAACGATTACATCGTTTCTTGATTAAATAATTAAGCACCTTCATTTTAGGTGCAGGTTTTTGTTCATCGAAAGTATTTATAATCTTCGTATAGATGTCTTCTGGTATCTCACATAGATCAATTAGAGTAAGATTACGTTGATAGTTTCTATATGTCTCATTATCCATAACTTCACATAGGCGATCTGCATTCTCTAACCATTCTTCAATACGTTTAGCTCGTAAAGGAGTCTGGCGTTTACCATCAACTACGAAGGTATCGTCATCTGATAGGACATTCGGTATACCGTCACCACTATCACCTTTCATGATATGTTCAAATAGATAAGTTCTAGCATTTTCAACTACTACAGCTTTCTTCTGCATTGGTGAGAATTGTGCAACGTTATCATATTTCTGTAGTTGTTTAAAATCATGATCTGATGAGATAATCATCACAGGTTCATGTTTACCAAACTCTTGTGTCTCTCTAGCTAACGCTCCAATGATGTCATCAGCTTCACATCCTTCAAACTGTAGTACCTTATATGGTAGATTTGCTTTAATCTCGTCGCGTATTGTATTCATAGCATCGAATATGATCTGCCAATCGAATGTAGAATCATCCCTACCTTTCTTACGAGATGCCTTATACTCAGGATAATATGAGCGTCGCCATGTATTAGGACCATCACACGCAATTACCATTTCACCATACTTATTTCTGTACTTTAGATTATACATACGAATTGAATTAAGTATACATGCTCGAATCATATCAACGTCAGTTAGCTTTTGAGCTAATATGTTACTTATTGCTATTTGATTAAAATCAATTATGATCATCTATTTGTCCTTCTGTTCGTCATATATAGAAACAAGTTCACCAGTTAGCGCATCCATAGCTGGATGAAAATGATGTTCTTGTCCTGAGTGTCGTAGCAACATTGCGTTAACTAAGTTAGTAATAAGAAATAGATCTCTGCCTGATGCAGTATCTAGTGTTTTGAATTCCATATCATGGAATGCTTGAAAGTATCCCTGATCGTGAACAGCTACCTCAATCAGGTCTCGTAGGTATTCAGACATTGTATTACATTCAGTCTTAATGATTTGTTTTTCATCAGAGTCAGCCAATCGCTCTATAGCTTGATCAATAGATTCATATTTACCTTTAAGTTCTACTCGTTTACGTGGGAACTGTATTACGTTATCATTAGACATAATTTACCCCTTAAGGAAAGTTGGAATATCTTTAGGTTGATATAACACGTATGCGTCTGCTTCTTGCTGAGTCAGCCCACATGTTGACACTAGCCACTGATTGAAATCTTCAATATGGCTAACTGGACTATTACTATACATTATGTCTAGTGCGATTTGATATGGAACTTTATGAACTTCGATAGTTCTACTTAAGATTTGAACAGCACCCTGACGAAGGTATTCACGATTGCGACGATACATATAATTAAGCCTCAGTAATATTTAATATAGCTATTATATCATAACCGGCAATGAATGTAAACTGTTATTTGTTATCTTTTTCAGTCAGAAACTGCTCTTTGAGGATACGTACTGATGGACCACCAATCTTACAACTAATAATGCCATTGTAGTAGTCGTCGGTGAGTAAGACATTGCGTTCGAAGTGCTCTTTAGTTTCCATATATGCACAAATACCTTTAGTCTCGCAGAGATGGAGAATCTCTTTCTTGATAACGTGACCTGATTCGATGTCTTCGTTTAGCTGTCTAGACGATCCAGTGTATGTTACCCAATCTGATTGGTTATATGTAACCTTACGTCGTTTGCGTGTTTTAGTGATAGGTAGTGTTTTCTTAGACCAGAAGAACTTCTTGCCGACATATTGCATGCCGTTAGTTTCATTGGTTATAAGATACACGAATCCATAGTACGGATAGGTCTTCATCTCCGCATCTTCTGGTACTATATAAGTTTTGTTGTTGTATGTCCACATGTATTATATATAAGAACTCCCGCGTTGCAAATGAGCAAGAGGCGGGAGGCGTGTTATATTAATTATTAAGTGTCATGTTATGCTAAAGTAACGTTATATATCACTAATGCTTTATTGTTTGCAGCATCTTCAAGCGTTAGAGTTCCTAATTTTCCAGTAACAGTACTAATAGCAGTACCACTTACGATAGTACATACTCCATTAGTAACTACAGCTGATGTAATGTTAACACTACCAAGATCGTCATTAGTATGAAATTCGCCATCAGTATATGCTTTGTTGAGATAACCAGAAGTAACAGAATTCCTAATTAATCCTAAGTTTGGAATAGTAGCAGTAAGGTTAGCAATATCAACTGTAGTTCCTCCAGATGCGAGCGCGGCAGCCAAATCAGACTCAGCTTCTTCTATACTTGAGATCTGCTGACCGGTTGAGTATGATATATCACTAGTGCTTACGACAAGGTTCCTATTATTAACCTCAGGAATAGATACTTCAAGTGCATTTGCTTTAGGAACTACACTTTGAGGGTAGAATGTAGCTACAGAACTATCTTCATACTCAATATAACCTTCGCATCCATTTTTGCCTAATATTAGTGCGCTATTTACTTTATACACGCCGTCCAAATCAGTAGATGTAGGTAGTCGAGTATGATCAAGAGCTATAATTTTATCGCCAACTAAGCCGCGGAACTCAATAGTATAATTTCTACCTGACTCAAAGAGATTTTCGTTATCAAAAACCCAAGCGCCGCCATCACCGTAAGATAATGAATAACTAATACCAAACTCAGCCTTACTTATAACAATATCTACACGAGAAGGATCAAGAACATCGGTGATTCTAACAGAATCGAAAGGCGGGAGCTGGTTAACAAGATCTGTCGTTTGATTTCCCGCCTGTGGGGCTGATTCAGCGATTATCGTAAATCCACCTGCAGTTACAGTGTCATTAGTTATAGCGGGCAAAGTGGCGGCAGGAATATCACAGTAACCTGATATTTTATAATCATAATTAACTAAATCAGATTCATCGTAAACATTTATAAGCATTACGCCTTCGCCTACTGTACTCGTGCGCGAACCTGTTATACCATAGGTTGAGTTAACATCACTATAGAAAGGTACTATAATGCTTTTTTTGCTTTCTTCATCAGATATGACCGGTACATCATTAACAAACTGTGTTAAGCCGTCTCCCCATACTTCAGAAGGAGTATGTTGTTTACTAAAGTCTAACAACTTAGCAGTCGCACAGTCATAGCCCTTTAACAGGTACTGTATAGTATCACAACCATTACCTACACCAGTATCGCCGGGCTCTCTATAAGAACCAATTAAACAACCAGCACCATTTGCAATTTGACTTGGCGCGGCCTTTAAACCATGGGAAGTTGTTGTTTGTATAATAGCGCCTGTCTCTAACTCAAAAATCTGATCTGCGTCGCCTGAAGTCCATATATCAGGATTAAGATGTGCGTTCGTTTGAGGATTCTCACATGCGGTATCCAAAATCAAACCTGATGTTATAGGAAACGTATTACCGTTATGGGCTGTGTATTCATATGTGTTATAGTTAGGGGTTCGGAAAGTAGTAGTACTAGCACCACCAATGGGAGAATCTTTATCTATACTAAAATCAGCGGCAGCTGAAGTACCATTATACTTAGCTATACCTGTATTAGTTCCTATTGTACTCAAATAGTCATTACCTGCTGTATCAGAACGAAAACCAAAGATGTTATTGGTATAACCCATCTGATCGACTATATAGTGGGCATATGTACCAGAGAAGTTACTAATGCGGCTTGTGCGACCATTAGCTACAACAGTTACGTTTGTATTTGCTTTATGGTATGCCCTCGTGTTTGCAAGAGCCATTGAGTTAGTTACCATATCTGTAATCTGTTGTGCTGTAATAGATACGTTAGCATTAGATTCTTTGTGAAACCCTATACGGAAATTAGGTAAGGCAATGCATAGATTACCATTTATATCCTGAGTACGTCCTTGATCTATGACTATTTGACCAATAGCAGGATTAGGATTGCCTTGTTGGAATGCCTCTATGTCTAAGCCACCGACTTCAATTAAATCATCTTGGTCTTTAACATAATTATAGTTCTCTAAAGATGATCTGTTCGCAAGGTTTTCTTCTCTTGCGCTGATTCCGCCAGCTTCAGGGTAGTATGTATCATCTTTTAAATTATCAGACGAATTCCACGTTGTTACAGGACTACCTTCAAAGAGAGTTGAGTGCTTTAAAGCCTGTCCGCATAAACTCGAGAAAGAAATACCAAGATTATCCCACCCACTATCGCCTATTAATAGCGGAGAGTTTGGACCTGTTGCTACCATTTCAATAGAGTTAGTAACGAAATAGTCACCTAACGCTGTTAAAAACGCAGTCCTCATAGTTCCAATAGTTGCGCCGTCATATGTGGTACCAATAGCGATACCATATAGATGTGTCGAAGGGATACCACGAGCCGTCATATAAGCTTCACATAGTGCCTGCTCACCTGCTATAGTAGTATCATACACTACTGCCACCTTAGTAAGATCGACGTTAGGACTACGTCTTGCGTTTAATGCCTTTATTATGTTATACATGTTTTAGAGCTTCCATTGTATTGTATTATATATATAAGAACTCCCGCGTTGCAAATGAGCAAGAGGCGGGAGCCGTGTTATATTAATTATTCTACTTATAGTGTTACGTTATTAAATACTAACACTTCTTTACCATTTATCAATGTTAATGTGCCTTCGACAGTCTCATACGATCCATCTGCTACACCTGTAATTCGACAAACACCATTATGTATTGTTGCTGACGATATAACAACATGTAAAGTTGGGTTATGTTCTGATACCCATAAACCAGAAGTAAAGGTTCGAGTTGGTTGACCCTCAAGCTCTAGATTAGATACACTAAATTCGTTAGGATTCGTTGACGATAGCTTATGATCGACTAAGTTCGTTGTTTTACCATTAACGATCTCATGTTGCCATGCTATATCGATTAAACCTTGGTCAGAATACGATTTTAATAAATCCATATGAGCATTAAATCGAGCTGTAGGAACATCAATATTGTTTGCAGCTGTAGGATTATCCTTTATAAGATGGTATGCTATGATCATATCGGTGCCAGTTTCGACAGCATCAGTCAACATATCTTGAAACTGAGTTGTAATAGCATCAGGGTTCGCTGGATCCCATGTAGTGTCTGCGTATGAATCGGGGTTATACTTATATGAAATCAAACGCATAGGATCATCAATGCCGTATGTGTTAGTTGTTAACAGAGGAGAATGAGAACCATTGTTAGACATATCACCTTTACCTAAACCAGCTCTAAAGCTAGTAAAACCACCATCAAAGAGTTCTTGTCTAATTTGAAGATTGTGCTGGCTTTGAGGATATGCTCCTGTCCTAATACCTTGTGTAAACCCATTATCTTCGCACCATCTAAACCAACCAGCCATTGCATCTTTTCTGGTTTGTGGACTTACTAAGTTTGCTGCTTGAAATTTAACATCTTGTTGGTGTGTTTCACTTAGAGTATTGTCTATAAAGATAAAATTATCGTGATTAGCAATGAAATGGTATTGTGCTGCCCATAACCCACTATCATGCATTTCTTTTAATTCATCTAATGTTATTTTACCAGCAGATCTTGGATTCGTTACTCGATCGTATATTAAATTAGATCCACCTTTAATACCAAGAGGTGCCATCTTAGCGAAGGCTATACTATAATCTGAATCAATCGCGTCGTCAAATGTTATTGCGATTTTAGGCTTTAAGTTTGTGTTCTTAGGATCGACTACAATCTCTTCGATATGCATTGTAAGAGATCTAATCTGAGAAGGTACTGCTTCTCCTTCAGCATCAAGGAAATAGTAGTCATCACCATTATCCCAGTCGTCTCCGGTTCCACTAGTTACGATAGTAGAAGTAACAGTATTTGGAGTATTAGAAGTAACTAGGCGAGTTGATCCATCAGTCGCATTAACTAAAGTTAAACCTACTAATTCATCAATCTTCCAGTTCTGAGAGTCATCGGTGAGAACCTGCTGATTAGCAGTACCACTATGTGTTAACGAAGAGGATAGAGATAATGTTACTCCGTCAACATTAGCTATGTCAAATCCACCAAACTCAGAAATATGTTCATCAAGATATATATTTAACCATTGATGTCCTAGTTTTCTATTGCTTGAGTTAGTCCAAGAGTAGCCACGACCTAATCTAAAAAGTCTATAATTTGCACCGAATGATGTTCCACCATTTAAAGTGTTAAGTCTAAATTCTAAGCCATTATAGCCAATAAAATCTAATTTTTCGTTTTCTTCACCTTCATTACCTTCAATAAAGACCTTAATGCCTATTGATTTTGCATTTGTTAGATCAAAGGAAGTTTCTAGCTGACGACGTACTTCAATTTGGCTATCAGCAGCTGAAGCGTTTCCTGCTGTATGAGTAAACTTAATACAATTTTCATTATTTACTGCATGCTCACTGTCTAGTTGTAGCTCAAGTGAGCTGTCGAGTTCTGAAAATATAGACCAGCCAACCGCACCATTATTTGTTGCGTCAAGACTATCCGCTTTAATTAAACTTGTGTAGCTATTTGAGATTTTACTTGGTTTAGGGTATGACACGATTGATTCCTTGTTATTTTAATTGTTTTAGTTATATATTTATCATCAGTTGTTTTTTGAGCTCCTGAAAGCCACCAACATGATCGCCGTCCATGGTTATTTGTGGAAATGTTTTAGCACTAGGAAACTTTTCAACTAGTTCCTGTTTAGTGTAGTCTTCATCTAACTTTAAATATGTATATGACATTGACTTCATCTTACATATTTGAATTGCGGCATCGCAGAACTTACAATTATCTTTACCGTAGATCGTGATCATAATTTTAACCCTTTTAATGAATCTTCTTTAACATCATTATCAATGCCACCAATTACATATGACTGCACTTCTGTTTCCTGAGGTGCAACTTGTACGTCTCCACCACCAATCCATTTATTAGTCCAAGGCAATGGGTTGTCGCGAGATACCTTATATGGACAATCAATGCCTAGAGCTCTCATTCGTTTAGCACCAATCCATTCAACATAATCGCTTAATAGTTTCTCATTAAGACCAATGATAGAACCATCTTTAAATAGATATTCAGCCCAAGCCTTCTCTTGTTCAATAACATTAACAAATAACATTGATGCAGAATCAGCCAATTCAATTTCGATCTTAGCAAAGTCTTTATCTTCTTTAATAAGGTTCTTAATAATCATTGTAGTTGATGCTAAATGTACATTCTCATCGCGGGCAATGAACTTAATAATCTTAGCATTACCTTCCATCTTTTTAAGTTCAGCGAATGCCCATGAACAAGCGAATGAAACATAAAACCGTATACCTTCTAATGCGTTAGCTGAAAGCATAGCCATATATAACCATTTCTTATGCTCATATAGATCAATTGAATCGTTATTGTTTGCTTCGGTTAATGAATCATAGTACTTAGTAATATCATCAGCACAGTCAGCAATCTCGGCATTTGTCATAATAGAATCAAATACTTCAGATGGATTAGGGTATACGTTACGAATAATATGAGTGTATGATCTACTATGAATTGTTTCAAAGAATGACCACGTCATTAGCCAAGTTTCAATCTCAGGTAATGAGGCAATAGGACCAAATGAAAGAGCTGGCTCTTTACCTTGTACTGAATCCAATAAGATTTGACGCTTAAGGTTACTAGTAAAGATATGTTGCTCGTGATCGCTTAGATCTCTAAAGTCTTTCTTATCTTTAGATACATCCACCTCTTCTGGAACCCAAAAGAATCCAATTTGCTTGCGTGTTATTTTATCGATTGCCGGGTACTTAACCTCGTCAAATCGTTGTATGTCTACACTTCCATCTAGAAACATGTTCCGATGGAGGTGGCTTTTATTCTTTCCCATTATAATTCCTGTTATATTGTACATCCATCACAGTCTTCATCATCTGGAAGATCTGCGAGTAATGCTTCCAAATCTGGTTGTCCTTCTTCTTCCTTATCGCCTGCGCCATCATGAGTATTCATGTAGTACAATTGCTTCAGACCGAATCGATAGGATGTTACCAAATCTGTAATTAGAGTTGACATTGGTATCTTATTGTCAGCAAAGAACTCTGGGTTATATGACGTGTTAGCGCTTATTCCCTGATCTATATACTTTTGTAAGATACCACATATTTTTAAATAATTCTCTGGGCTTTGGTGATCCCAAAGTAAATCATACTTGTTTTTGAGGCGTGGATGACCAGGAACAACCTGTGCCATTACACCATCCTTTGACTGTTTATATGATACAAGTGCTCGAGGTGGTTCGATGCCATTAGTACTATTACTAATTTGTGCTGAAGTTTCAGCGGGCATCAGTGCCATCAGAGTTGAGTTTCGTATACCAGTTCTCTTTAATTGTTTTCTTAATGATTTCCAAGGCATTCGTTCTTTGTGCTGAACCAAATCATCAACGGAATCCTTATATGTATCAATAGGTAAGATGCCTTGAGAATACTTAGTCTCGTTATTCCATTTACATGCGCCAACTTCTTCTGCTAGATCGGCAGATGCCTTAATAAGGTAATATGACCATGCTTCCGCATATTTATCTACTGTTTTAAACGCACCTTCGTTATAACCAAGGTCTCGTTTTGCTAAAAAGTATGCAAAGTTAATGATACCTACACCCAAAGGTCTACGACCCATTGTGCCTACTTCGGCTGCAATTAGTGGATAGTCCTGATAATCAAGCAATGCATCAAGGCCACGAACTGCTAGGTCACAATATACCTCAAATTCAGCTGGATCATTAATAAGACCCCAATTGATTGCGCTTAAGGTACATAGGCTAATCTCACCTTCTTCATCGGTGTATGAATTCATTGGCTTGGTTGGTAAATCGATTTCAGCGCAAAGATTTGATTGTCTAATTGGTGCTACTTCGGGTAAGAATGACCCATGATCGTTAGCATGATCAACGTTTTGTATGTATATTCTTCCAGTCTCTTTACGTTCTGTTAATACAATAGAGAATACTTCAAGAGCTGGCATTGTTTTCTTTCTAATTGATTTTGAGCGCTCGTATTTAGTATATAGTTTTTCGAATTTCTCTTGATCTGCAAAGAATGCTTCATACAATCCAGGAACATCATTAGGATCAAAGAATGTAATATCTCCACCAGTCAAAAGTCTAGTATACATTAACTCATTAAACTGGAAACCGTAATCCATATGACGAACACGATTCTCTTCAGTACCTTTATTATTCTTTAGTACAATTAGATCTTCAAACTCGTAATGCCATACTGGTATATACATCGTAGCTGCTCCACCACGAACTCCACCTTGGCTACATGACTTAACCGCGCTTTGAAAATACTTTAAGAATGGAACAAGTCCAGTATGTACAACAGAACCATCGCCAACTTTAGCTCCAGCCGCTCTAATAGAACCTACACCAACTCCAATTCCTGCTTTCTTTGATATGTATTTAACGATCGAAGTAGCAGTCGCGTTAATGCTATCTAAGCTATCTCCAGATTCAATCAATACACATGATGAGAATTGTCTAGTTGATGTTCTAACTCCAGCCATAATTGGAGTAGGCAAAGAAATATAGAATTGGCTTATTGCATCATAATATGCTTTAACATAGTCTAATCTTTGATCTTCTTGTTTGCTAAATAAAGTAGCAGAAACCATCATATACAACATTTGTGGAGATTCAAATAGTTCTTTATTCTTACGATCTTGTACTAGATACTTACCTCTAAATTGTTCCATACCAACATAAGTAAATGAATTATCTCTGTCATGCCTAATATAGTCATTCAAGTGGGCAAGTTCATCAACAGTATAGTTATCTAATATTGCACTGTCGTAAACATCACGTTTTACATTCTTCTCTATTAATTCTACTAAACTGCATGGCTCAAATTGACCATATACTTCTTTACGTATCTTATAGTTAATAAGACGAGCAGCAACATACTGATAGTTAGGAGTCGATTCTGATATCTGCTCTGCTGCAGATTTAATCAGAAGTTCATGAATGTCATCGGCTAAGATTCCGTCATATAGTTGTATATTGGCCTTGAGCTCTATTTCACTGATCGACACACCAGTGACGTCCTCAGTAGCCCATTCTAATACCTTATGTACTTTATCAATGTCGAAGAGTTGGATAGAACCATCTCGTTTTGTTACGTTAAATTGCATGTAAGAACCCTATATCCGATTTAGAAGGATATTATATCATAGTTAGTGGTGTTTGTAAACGTTTTATTTGTTTATTTTTTCGAGGATGGCAATCTTCTCTTCAAGATCACTGATACGTTTATGTGTATTGGGGTAATGTTTAGGGAATTTTGCGTCTCGTTTTAGGAATGCTAGATCTAGTTTTGACGAGACATACGATAGAGCTTTCATTAATGACTGTTCTAATTTGATGCCTATTCGTGTTTGCCTTAAGTACCTAAAGGCACTAGTCGATATAAATGAAATTAGTATAGATCTAAGTATCGTGAGTAGAAAAGGCATCGTCGATTTCCTGTTTATTTACCATTATATTCTTTATATATAACTTAATTCGGTGCTTCTTCAGGAACAACTTATGGATGAATAGATCAGTGTATATATCGTTTAATCTACTAATTAGACTAGGTTTTGTTTGCATGTCTGCGTCAGAGTTGAAGTATATCTCTTTACCGTGATGAACGAAACCAAAGAAACGCGGTGGCATAACAGTTATTGGATCAGTACAGTTAACGAATCGATAATGATTTACATGTTGAGCTTTAGCAGAGAACAATATTGTTCCTACTCTAGGACAACCAAACGTGAAACATGTTGACTTGATATTAGTCGCCATAGTTGCAACTATTTGAGCCATAGCCCCACCTAGTGAATGACCAGCAAAGTATACATCTTTACTTACATGTTTAGTTATTTCTTCTAGCACTTCAGGTAGTATTTTATCTAGTCTAGAATTAAACCCTATGTGTATTTCAAGAGAGTTCTTAGTTTTAGCAAAGTGAAGATTTGATATATGGTCTTTCTTATCGTTAGTTCCTCTAAAGACTATCCATACTTGACTGTCATTAGATACTATAACGCATTCTGAACCAGAATTAGATATAAGCTTGACGTCTTTAGATTCAAAACCTAAGTTAACGGCATGTCGTTTTATTCTATCAATTTTGTAATAGGAACACATTGATAACTTAGCTGCTAAAATACCAAGATCACTAACTAACATAATCAATCCTCAGATATAGATTTGTAGTAGACTATAATCTCTTTAAGTTCCTTAATGTATCTGCGAATATCTTGTAGGTTATATGCCATAACCTCATAATTATCGGGTGTGATAGCAAAGAATACAACGTGTGATTTTGTATCTTTGAGCATCTGAATGAACTCGTCAAGATTGTCTTCAGTGATAACGTGCCACTCAATATCTTGGAGCTTAATTGGATTTGGTAGATTTGGATGTTGAATTGGTGTAGTCTCTTCAACAGTCCTTATCTGAATAGGTTTTACTCCAGCACAACTACTTAGAAACAGTATTGTCGCTAAAAGTACTATCAGTTTCGATTTGATCAAATACATTTTTAGTCGCCTTATTTACTCTATTCTCTATTAACCCTGGCTTAGCGGCAGCAAGTTTAGTTAGATCATGCTTCTTGAATATCTCAAGATATCGAGCTATCTCTGCTCGAATTTCATTATTTCTCTTTATGACCGTATTAAGCGAATCCGTTTGCTTTTTAAAATCCTTTTGTATCCTATCTATTGTCCTATCTTGTGTCTCTATTTTAACTTGGTTTGCAGTATTAACCATCAGTTGCTCTTGGAGCTCATCCTGTAGATGATCAATATACAAATACAAAGAAAGGCCACCAAGAGCTGCTACAGTAAGAGCTACTCCGATGACCATCATTTTAACGTTACTTATTGTATTAAACATAATAGTTATTATATCACCTTTTCATCAATTTGTAAACTGTTATTTTTTATCTTTTTCCTCTAATTTCTTATCTCTTCGTCTGAGCATACGCTCTACGAACTTCTTGCCTTCCTTAGTTCGACCGTCGTATTGCTTCTTCTTCTTCTTCTTTTCGTGCTTAAACGGCTCAGCGAAACCAGCAACATTAGCTGTAGTAGTATCATCCCTAAGAGACATAAATGACTCTCTTAGTTCCTTTAGTGTTTTCATCGTGTTAGATCCTCACTCGCGACACATACCATTTGGTTTGTCTGTTTATGTTTTAAAATGTATATCCTAGCACCTAGAAAGTTAATTGCTTCTGTCTTGTCTTCGACAATAACGTGAGTGCCTTTGAGTGCTATAGTTTCACCTGTTACAATAGATACTGCATCACGTTTTAGCGTATAGGTGCCTTCGTTTATTGAATCTTCTGTTTCGAACCAATTAGATTCGACTAGGTTATGATCTAGAGATGTGACCTCAGATATGACTGCTATGATACTATCATCTCCAAGTTTTGTATTTTCCTTTATAAGGAATAGAGCTGAAGCATATGATGCTAGCTTGCTCTTACCACCAGGTACTTTATTTAATAATCGTTTTAGATTAAATACAAGTCGATGAAATACAGTATATGTCGCCTTCTCTTCAGATGTTTTAAGATCCTTTGCTTTCTTTAATACTTTACCAGCTTCGTCAACTATACCAAACTTAAACGCGTTTGTATCTTTCCAATCAGTCGTTAGTAGTCTTAAAAATCGTAATGCGTAAAAGAAGTCTGCACTACGGCTTAAGGCATTTTCATTTAATCGTATCATAAGTTTCTCAATGCGTTTATTACATCAGTGTCCATTCCTACCTCAACGTATACATCTTCTGGTAGGTAGTGTAAGAATATTAAGAATGGCTTTATAACTGAATAATGTTCTTCATCAGTCTTAAACCAAAGCATCTTATTTGCTGCTTCTATACCAAATACGTTGTATATAACAATAATGTGGTTAAGAATAAGCCTCTCTTGAAGATCTCCACTAGAGGAGTATCTTCGCAAGAGGCGCTTAAGGTATTTAAACCTATTAAGATCATCTCTGAACTCATCTACCTCAGTTGCTTGTAGATTCTCGTAGTTTTGTGCTGCGAAGAGTTCAAAGTTGTCTTTACTTAATGTGTCAAATAGTTTAATCATATATTATATATACATGACTTCAGCTATTAGTTCTTAAAGTTTGCACCCTTCTGACGGAAAAACGTTTCCTTACCGGTAAACTTAACAGCTGTCGCCATGACCGCGTCAACATCTACTTTGCCTTTTAGCAACGGATCGGTCTTCAACATTTTCTCTAAGTCTTTAGGTTCGCCTGCGATAGCAAAATACCTATCATTAGAAGCTGCAACTACTGTCGTTTTATGCTTTTCTGGAGCAGTTGCTCTAAAGGTTTGACCTGCTTTATTAAAGAGTTCCATAGGCATCCTAAGAACAATAACAGTAGATGGTTTTGCTTCTAATAACTCGACTGAGGCAGTCATTGCTTCTGATAACTCTTCGCCTACTAATTCAGCTGATTCTTTCTTGTATCGTGGATCAGCACGGTATTGATATGGCATTGTAACATCGTCTGCGCTTTTAAAACTTTTAGCTGACTTTTTAACGTTATTTAATGCAGCCAAAACTTTGTTGAAAGCCTTTTCGTCAAAATCATTACCAGCTTTTAAACCTCTTAATACTGATTCGAGATCCATTGCTGCTCTAGGTAATTCACCATTGATCATATTGCCAGGAATTCGTTTAAAGGCTTCATCAAGTTCGACAGCATCACAATGTAGTTCATCAAGATCAATAGATTCTTTAACAGATTTAAACCTAGCAAACAATTTATCAAGCTCGGCTTCAGCTTTTGATAAGCGCTTATTATGTTCATTATCTAGCTTTTTAAATTTAGCGTTATCGATATCGTTATCTCGATGAGCAGCTTTAGTTGACTGTATATCGCCTCTAATTTGATCGATTTTAGTATTTAAAACAACCATTTGCTTTGCAATCTTATCGCTAGCGCCTTCTACAATTGCTTCAGCGTGTAGTTCATCAAGACCTTCTGCATACATATTGTATCCACGAACATCTTCTTCATCTTGCATTTTCTTTATAAACGCTTCTGCTGCTGATTGCTTCTTAAAAGACTTTTTCATCTTTTTACCATTCCACAATTCGACTGAAACAATTACTTTCGTCGCAGCTTCAGCAATGGTATCGCCTTCTACTTCAGTTGAATTAACTAAGTATTTCTTTCTACTTAAAAGCTCGAATGTTCTCTTAATAGATGGTGCAACTTTAGCGATTGCATTAGATGCAGTAGCTTGTACCTTTTCAGCATCTTTAATTGTTTTATCTATTTCACGTATAACATCATTAAGAGACTTAACTAAAGTAAGATCAGAAACTTTTGGTTTTTGAGCTTCTGCTTTTTTCTTAGCAGTTTTTAACTTTTCTATAGAAGTAAACAAATCGCTGTTAGGCATATCACCTACTTTAAACCGAGCACTCATAACTTGGTTTTCATCAAGAACAACTGATTCATTAACTCTTTTATATAACTGTTTAGATGAATTCCATTCCCAATCAGCTTTATTAAAACCTTTCTTTTTCTTTTCTTTCTGGTACTTAACACCATCAATCCAGTTTTCCTTTGCAGCCTCGTCGACTTCAGTAGTCTCTTCTGAAACCTTAACGCTATGTAGTGCTTTAAACTTCTTTTCGCCTTCAGCTTCTGGCTCTGCTACTTCATCAACTTCACCTTCAGCTTCATAGTTATCATCAACGTAATCGAAGAACTCTTTCTTTTTGTCGCCTTTAAGATCAGTAATATCATCTATACCAAACTTCTTCATTGCTTTCTTAAAGAATGCTTGGTATTTAGCTTGCTTGTCTTCTTCAGAAATAACAACTGACTCGACAACATCTTCAGCAACTTCAGCTGACTCATATTGAGACATAACCATCTTAACGACAGCAGATGCCTCTTTGTCAGAAATTTTCATTTCCTTTGCCACCTTAGCGGCTGCCTCTTTAGTAGTCTTTGTCTTGCTGATCAACTTAAGCACAGCAGCTTCTTCTTTTGAAGATAACTTTTTAACTTTAGCTTCAGTAACAGCTTCTAATTCAGTAGGTTGTGTATCTTCACTCATAAGAGTCTTTACTGTTTTTACGTCAAGCTTGAGAGCTTTAGCGATTTCAGCAGCAGATTTGCCATCTTTCATCATCGCATGGAACTCGCTCATTCTACTTTCATCTAAATCTGCATCTTGTAATCCTTCAATTACAGCTTGAACAGCTTCTGCAATTGAAAGGGTTGCTTTATCGCTAAATCTCATTGTGTTACTCCGTTATTTTCCTATTAAATAATTTATTAAGCCAGTGACTAATACACCAGACATTGTGATCGTTACTGGAACTATGAACATCAGTACTACTTTATTTATAACTTGGCTCGAACCATCATTCTTACTCATTGACTTTTCGATTTCTATTACTTTAGTAGCAATTGACTGTAAATCTTCGCTATGTTTCTTACTCCAACTCTTGATATTCTCTAGTTCGTTTGTCGCTTTTACAGTATGTATTGTGTTTTCTTCTAGATCTTCACGAACCTTATCAATAAATGACTCTACTCGTGTAACTCTCGCGTCGGTGGCCTGCATATTTGATTCATGTAACTTTGAATCATACTTATCCATTGCTATTGCTCCTTATGAGATACTTCTTATTATTTTAGTAGGTCTCCTACACTCTTTCCTTTTTGCCAGAACTTACAAGACCAATATTTTGCTTTCCATTTAGGACCTGGATCTTTATCACATCCAAACCTTGCTCTAAATGACTTTAATCTAGCGGGGTCGTCTCTCTTGATTTCCATGTTCGGATCACCAAACCCAAGACGTATAACGTTACCCTTTTCATTTTTCACATATACATGAAATTTGCTGTCAGAACCCTTTTCAGCTCTGAAGGGATCATTCAGTTTTACCTTTCTTCCCTTATATTCTGCAGCCTCAATAATATCTACATATTGATCTACACATTCGTTACAGCAGTGTTCTTTAAATGATTTCATAATTATTTCTTATTTGCTCGTACTTTATCAGCTAAGTCTTTATCTGCTTTGCCCCATGTACCAGGCTTTTTAGCAATGAAACTATTAACCCTTGCATAACCCCACTGTGTAGGATTAGTTCCTGCTCTATGACCAGACTGCCAAGCTGCTTCACCACGTTCAAATACTGTTTTAAGTATAGAATACGATATACCTGATTTTTCTGCTTTCGCCTTCAATGTCGTTTTGACTGCATCGCCAACGTCTTCAGCTATATTATTTATAGTAGATTCAAACGCGAGGTGCTTAGGTAGGTCACCTTTTTTAACCATATCATGAAATATTTTAGATAAACTTCTGTAATCTGTACCAGTTACCTTAGCTGCTTTCTTCATACTTTTTTCAGCATTATCAACATCACCTGATGTCTTCTTACGCATATCTAAGTAGAATCGAACTGCATTCTTGTATTTACGTGGATGCGTTAATCTATCAATAGCTCTAACCATTTTGTCATCTATTAACCAATCAGATAGCTTTTCGGTTATAGGTTCTTCAAACTCATTTTGGTCTTTCTCGATATTATCCATAACAGCTCTAAAGCCTTTAAACTTCCTACCTTGACCAGGAGTATGTTTAGCGTATGTGTCTACAATCTCCTTAGTGCCTACATCAAGAGCTTCAACCTGTAACTTAGGATCAGAAGTACCAAAGTTCTTCTTACGCATTACTGTCTTAGCAACCATTTCTAATTCTTTACCATTCCAAACAAGAACGAATGGCATATTAATATTAGTCTTGATATCATTAAGAACAGCTTCAGCATCTGGACCCATTTTAACTATAGCCTTACCATGTTTCCTATGAGCTTGTTTAAATAAGCGAATTAATTCAGATTGTGTAATTTGTTTCCTATTGCGTGTGTCATTGACTCGATCTAAAAAATGGCGAGTGAATTCAACATCAATACCAAGCTTAGCAAATAGTTTATCTGCAAACTTTTCAACGTTATCTAAGTCAGCCTTAGATAGTTCTTTATCTTCGTTAATTTCGACTGATTCTTTAATCTTTGTAGAATCCTTTATTAATTTCCATGGAGCAGTATCTTTCTTTGCATCGAACATCAGTAAGGCTGGTGCATCTCTATTGAAGTTTCTTGGATCGTAATCACTATAAACAAAACCACTATATCCATTGTCGATTAGCAATTGTGTTTCCTTCATTGACAATACTTCTTTAGGAGTAGGATTCTCAACTAAATCAACAATGTAATCAGACATATTCAGTTTAGCGTCTTTGAATAGTGTCTTTACTTTAGCATCATCTTCTTGTGCAAGTTCGCCTTTAGGTTTAGCTTCATATATGAATCCACTATTATGATTGTCCATTGCATTAACATACCAACCATCTACTGCATGTTTAATATCTACGGCAAACCACATTGGGTTACTGAAAGGACGGGTCTTTTGAAACGATGTATGGTATATCTTAGTAACACGTACCTTTGCTTCTACTAGTTCAACTTGATCCAACCAAGTGCGTTTTCTTTCACCATTAGCAAATTCTAGCATTAGGTAATTAGCACCAGTCATAACAATAGTTGCAGTTTCTTGTGATTCCTTTACAGTAACTTTATCACCTTCAGCGAATAATCTGCCAGCAACGTATGATTCACGTATATCAGATACGTGCTTTAGTTGTATATGTGCTCGTTCTTCTTTAAGACCCATACCATTGCGTACTGCGGCGAATAGATCCTTTACATCTTTAAACCCAGATGGCATGCCTTTAGCGAATGTTGCTACGTCATTGTCAACAGCGGCTTGTCTCATTTTAGAAGCTGACATTCCAGATACGCCTTCTGCATCGGGATCTCTTTGGCCAGCAGAAACAACATTAATTCCATCTTCAAACTGATAGAATCCATGTCGACCTTTCTCACCATTATATCTATTGAGTAGTCTATTGAACTCTTTTAGACGATCATCACCAACAACCATTGTTACTTTATTGAAGCCTTGGTCGTATAACTTAGAACATACTTCTAATGCGTTGCGCGCATCTTTATCCGCCATAATATTACGAGCATACTTAGGAAACATCTTCCGCAAGAATTTAACCTTATCCTTATGAGATAACGGGTTCTTTTTTGCGTCCTGAGAAAAGGATGCATAGATTCTAAATGTACCTTTAGAATTCTTCTTTAATGCATCGAATAGTTTCTCATGACCGTTTGTTGGTGGGTTAAATCTACCAAATACGAATGATACTTCTTTTACTTCTTCGGATATAAAATCACTAAATGAACGAAACGTCATTGTTGTTTCCTATTTGTCTTTATTCTTAGAAAGTTTTGCTCTATCTGCTTTACGTACGCCAGGTAATAGCTTCTTACCTAACTTTTTAATTGCAGCTTTCTTACGATCTAGCTTCTTCTCTAAGCCTTGTCGAGCAGCAAATGATAACTCAGTCTTATCTTTGTCTCTAAGCAGTTTCTTAATAAAGACTGCGCGAGCTTTCTTTTCAGAGCGTCCTTTAAGTTTCTCAGGGGACGCAAGTCGCTTTGCTGCTTTCTTTCTACCAAGTGCAATTTTAGATTTAGCTTTTTTAAATGCTACTTTTCTTTTAAGTCTTTGTTGCATTGTTAACGCTTCATCAATATTGCCATCAGCGTCTTGTAGTATTTCTTTAAACGATTTAAAGTCCATAGTTTTTTACCTTGTTGGGGAATCCCACCCTTTTATAATATCTTTTGAGAAGTTGTTAGATGAAAACTCAAGTCTATCGACGAGTTTAACAGCTCCACCACCTATTCGATCAATAGCAACAAACCCTTCTGGATTAGTTACTTTAAATCCATCCTTTGTTTTTACAAAGGTGTCTATATTTGATAACGTATTAAGTTTATTTATAAGGGCCAGCTTGGCGTCTACGATAGCATTCTGTAGATCAAATACCATTGTTAGGTTCTTTAGATTGTCCTTATTAAAGAATTTAGCAATAAGTTCGTCACGGGCATTGGCCTTTCTAGATTTACCCTTTTCGGTCTTTAGTTTATCAATGGCTTTAGAGTAACGTGTATTAACGAAGTCAATAAGACCATTAGCATGAGACTTAGTGTTAGTTATGCGTTGACCTGCTCTCACTTTAGTGTTATTATATGTATTGATTATAAGGTTAAGTTCTTTCTCTGATTCGATTTCTTTTAGCGTTGATGCTGAAATCTTATTAAATATCTTACCAGCATTAGATAGCGATTTGGTCACTTCTGCAGTTTCAGATGCAGTCATAATAGCAGTACCAGACATATCATCTAGAGTTGCATCAATCATCCAAACTTTATTAGATGACTTAAGCGTCCTAACTATTGACTTACCAAACTGAGCTGACATATTCTCAAATGATCCACCTGTATAAACAGTATGCCATACGATACCAATGTTAGACCTAGCAATTGTTTTGCCTAGATCTGAATCAACAGGAACTGCATATAATATAGTGTTTGGATGAAACGTAATGTATGATTCTCCATTGATCTTTTGCTTCTTAAGATCGCCTCTATCGTACATGAAGTCACCTTGTATGACTTGTTTAATACCTAAATCTTTTAGGTTATCATATGCCATCTTTAGTTTCTTGTTCAGGTCACCTTGAGTATCAGCATCAATGTCGTCATGGCTTTTATATACCTTAGGATCAGCGTTAAAAACTCCTTTCTTAGCGACAAAGAATTTACCATCGCGTGGATCTTCACCAGCAAATACAGCGGGAGCGCCGTCCCATTTCACTGTAACGTCAGTAGAAGACTTAGAATTTCCTGCTAACATATCTCTTAATGATCTAAGCGCGTTAATTGCTTCACGTGCACCTTTCACTCCACCATCGAGGACAAGATCTTCAATATGTTTCATGTGCGTGTTCTTACCAGAAGCTTCTGATAGATAACCCTTTAATGATTTCATTCGAATGGATTCTTCTTTTTAGTGCCTGGCATTACTGAATATTTAGATGCTGGCATTTTTGCTATTTTGATTTCTGCTTGTACTTCATATGAATTAGATCTAGTTGATACTCTAATTCTAAAGTTACCAGTGCCGCTTAATAAGGGAACGTCTCTAGGCACGTTTAATGGATTACTATTACCAATCATATAGAAGTCATCTTTTGCAGACATATATGTTGCTGGTTCTGCCTTACCAATAAGATAATGATCAGTTACTATCTTACCTAGATCAATGTTTGGTAAGTCCATAATGTATCTATTAACACCAGGCTGATTAAAGTATTCTTTCATAACATCTAATGGAATAGCATTAGGATCTTTAAGTCCACCCTTAGTAGTAGGAACTTTAGGGTTATCAATGCCAGCAAAGTTACCGATAGCATCGATAAACTCTTTTGCTTGTTTTGACTTATTGATTTGCTCTACAGCATACTTCGCTGCTGGAGTCTTATATGTTGTTGCCCATTGTTTGCCGTCGAAGAATATTCGAGGATTAGATAGATTATCGGTATGATTCATTTTGACTTCTAACCAGGTCTTCTTACCAGCGTCATTGGTTAGTTTTACATCTGCATACGCTGCCGATACTCTGGGGCGTTCAGCCTTAATACCATCCATTGAGTCTATGTAGTCAGCAACGTCTTTTTCGTATCGGTCAGATTTGGCAGATTCTGTTATTAAGAATCCCTTAAAGTCTTTCATTTTTCGATTATCCCATAAATTTAAGTAACGTATATATTTATACTAGTCCGTATCTTGACTAGACCTACGATACAGGTTTATTGTCATCGGGATGAAGCTCGTCAATCATTTCTGCTTGTCTTTTGGCTGATGAGTAGAGAAAGTACTGAGTCATTGACAAAGTAGGTGTTTTACCATGCATATCTCTATAGGATTCAACATACTGGTGAAATGCTGGCGAGTATTCATTTGCTTTATTTGTCATTTTTAACTCCTGGTGTAATATTGCCGTCTTTAGATGTTTGTATAATACCACTGTTTTCCAATATATTAAGTGCCTGCATGGCACCCTTTTTAAGACCAATGTTATATGATGTAAGAGCACAACCTACGAGAAGTGCACACATTATAGTTGTAATTTCCATATTATTCTCCTACGTACTTATAGTTTGCGAATCCATGGCACTTAGCAACGTACTCGAAGATCTCATCAGCTGCTTCTGGACCTAGAACAGTGTATGGTATATCAAGTATCGTTTGCTTCATGTGGTTGTATTCATGGTCATTAAGAAACGTTAACTCGCATAGCTCAACAATAGCATGCTCGAGTGCTTTCTTCCATGGTTTGATTTCGTCTACAGTTAAGGCATACATATTAATATCCCTTAGACATATGTTCATATGCATCAGGGCAAGATTCAATCATCTTACCACATTCACATACTTCAATATCAAATTGATCTACTGTTTGAGTTGTGTCATTTTCTTCATTCATAACATAGTACCTTTATTTACTATAAGGTAATTATAACACACTGGAATGGATTTGTAAACTGTAAATAGTTACTATTTGCAGAATATGATGCATCGACTATAATCAATGAAGATTTCAGTCTTGTGGTATTCTGGACGATCGTTGAATGGAGTTCCATCTCTATAGTTTGACTGATGACCGATTCCAACTGATAGACCGTTATCCCATTTGCCATATATGTCTATTCGAGCTGAAGGATTACGACCACCAGAAAACACTAATTCGTTATTAGTGTTATATACGTCTTCTGTTTCTGAGAACTTGTAGCCAAGACCGAGCTTGGCATAGATTCCTTCAAACTCTGCTGCTTCTACATTATGCACACCAACAACCATACCTAATATAAACGCTGCTAACATTGCTGCGATTCTTTCAGCTAAATCATTCATACCTTTATTCCTCTATACGTTAAAACCAGAAAAGTCTTTTGTATCTCTATCACCAAAGCTATTTAATGGAGCGTCAGGTATAGCTGAAGGTGCGTTATCATTCATTATATTACTTTGAGCAGATTCTTCAACATCATATAATTTCATACGTGATCTATCAATACCAATAACGAATCGTTTATATACACCAGTATCATTATAACGATTCTTAAGCTGTTTGACCATAACTTGGTTAAGGTCTTCAAGCTCTTCTGTTGATATTAAAGCAAACATCAAATCAGCAGTCGCAGGTAGACCAAAGGATTCAGAAGTATCTTCTAAACCAACATCAGTATTACCATAACCAGAACGAGTTGTTTGTGTTGCAGACATGACTGGTACATTAAACTCTACAGCCAAACCACGTAGTTCTTCAGCAATAGATTTGACTAAAGTATAACTGTTTGCTGCCGCTGAACCAGTAACTCTGGCCGAAGCACATATGTTTAGATAATCAATAAAGATTATATCAGCATTAAAGTTCTTCTTAAGTCTAAGTTCATTAAGCAATGCTCTAAAATGTCCAGAATGAGCTGAACCAGTAGGGTATTCCTTAACGATTAGTTTACCAGTCGATCCTTTAGCGATTCTTTCAATTTTCTGATCAAATGCGCTTTTAGATATAGTTTCAAGTTGTTGTATTGGTAAGTCCATTAAGTTAGCATCGATACGTTCGGCAATACGTTCTTCAGCCATCTCCATAGTTATATACAGTACGTTCTTACCTTGTTGTAATGCGGCAGCTGCACAATGACACATGAATAATGATTTACCAACACCGGTACCAGCAAGACATATGTTAAGTGTCTTATTGGGTAATCCACCCTTAGTAATCTTATTGAATAGATCTAAGTCGAACGGCATCCGATCTTCTTTCAAGTTATAAAAGTCAAAGCGATCGTCAGAGTTATCAATGTAATCATGACCAATCTGTTGATCAAATGTTACCCCAAGAGCCGTTGAAAGAATCTCTGGGATAGCGCCTTCAGCGACATCTTTCTTCTTACCATCAATGATCTGAATGGAATCCATAATCGCAGCATATATTGCACGATCACGGCACCATTTTTCAGATTCACCAATAAGGTAATCAGTATCAATATCTGATTTTACCTCAATCTGTTGAATTAAATCATTCGACAGAGTAAGAAGATCATCAGGACCGTTGATCTTTCTCAATTCCATATTAAGAATTTGAGACGTTGGTAGCTTATTATGAGCTTCAACAAAGTCAACTATAAGATTGAATACAACCTTATGTGGTCCTTCAAAATAATCTTTCTTTAGAAATGGTACTACTCTTCGACAATAGCTTTCATTATTCAGTAAGTGATTAAGAATATGAGTAGGTATTTCATTTTTAAGATCCAACTTGTCGCTCCACCTGATCACATACAATATGTGTTAGAATTTCACCAAGATAATTGTTAAATGCTTCATCCTTTTCTAACTCAGTAGGTTGAAACTTAGCAGAATCTTGAATATTATAAGTAAACGACAAAGTAGCGAGTTCAATTTCTGGACTCTCTTTAATACTAACTTTGCCATATACAACTATAACGTTAGGCCACATTCCACTCGTAAGTTTAACGCCATAAAAGTCTTCACTTTCATTTTCAACGAATGAGTAGTCTGAGGCAGTAATGTTACTATTCATTATCTTCCTCCGCAAGTGCTTTATCAGCAGCTAGTGAGTAACCAATAGTAAATTTACGCTTGAGAAACTCTTTAAAGTCAGGTAAAGCAAGGATTGGCTTCCAGAATTCTTCTTCTAGTGTTGCCTTCTCTCGTACCTTAGATTCTTCGACTTCACCTGTTGCTGGATTTACACGAGAATACCAACCATTAGATGGTTTAACAACATATCCACCTTCCATAGCTACTTCTAGTAATCCAGAATATTGAGCAATACCGCCGTCCCAAGTTACTGAGATTGGTATACATGACTTCTCTTTAACATATCGAGACTTCTCGATGTTAATCACAAAGTGATAACCTTTAATCTCTTTACCTTCTTTGTCTTGACGACGACCAAGGATCCAGATATTATCAGCAGAGTAATAGATACCAGTACCACCAGAGACAACAGCTTTAGGAAACAAACCCATTTCTTGGTAAGTATGGTTAATTGCAAGCATTGGGATATCGCGCATGGTCAAGTATGGGGTAACCATACGGAATAGACCTTTAAGGGCTTTGGCGCGAGACATATCAGCAACTGATTTCTCATCCTTTGCATCTTGAAGTTCTTTCTTAGAAGCAAGGTTACCAATAGAGTCAATAACGATAATAACTTTATCGTTGCGTTCAATGTTATCTAATTGACCAACTAGATCGAATTTTAACTCTTCAACATCACAGATTGGAGTATGAAGAACGCGGTTAGTATCAATACCAAACGATTCGAAATATGACTGAGGCGAACCAAACTCTGAATCATAGAACAACATTACGGCGTCTGGATGTTTATCCAAATACGCTGCAGCCATAAGTAATGCGAATGATGTTTTAAAGTGTTTAGAAGGACCAGCTAAAACTGTCATACCAGATGATAATCCACCATCAACTGATCCAGATAAAGCCACATTGATCATTGGAACGTCTGTTGCGGTTTGATCTTTCTCTTGAAAGAACTTAGAATCTTGAAGAACGCAAGTCTCTTTAATTTTAGAGTTCTTCTTAAGTTTGTCCATTATAGACATACATGTAACCTCTTTAATGTTAATATACTAGTTTAGAATGTATATTATATCATAGTTAGAGGCAAAAGTAAACTGTTATTTCACTATATATTGTAAAGAAATGACATATGACATATACAAATAACCTCTTAATACGTATATTATAACATATTAAGAGGTCTTTGTAAACATATTAGTTAATAAAGGTTGCGGTTAAGGTTGATATGGGGTAGAAAGTGACTGAGCAGGTATGAATGGACTATCACCAAACGTGTCTGGAAGATCGGCGAATAGAGGGCGAAACAGTAAACTACCAGGTTGGACTGTTGTTCCACCTGTATAGAACGCTATGCCTGCGTTTTTCGGATAATAATAAGTCTTGCCTCGATACACGGATTCTCCAGGTTCGCCAGTATAGTTTTGTATACCAAGACCAGAGAAATAGGTGTCAAAGTCTAACTGAAGGGCATACACTGATTCTAAATCCTTATATAGTGGATAATAGTATTTGCCACTATCTTTATCATAGTAGTAATAATGTGTTGCGGTGAAACTATTTAACACCGGTAAACCGTCATCAATGTTTGGAACTTCTTCAACGTTTTGGAATCTTTCCCATGTATTATAACTCGTGATAGGAATGTAATGTTTAATAGACCCGCTGTCTAATTGCGAATGTACCGAATCTGCCTGCTTGTCATTCCACCATACCTCTTCTGTGTTAGTACCAAGAAATTGGCGGGAGGTCATATCCACCGGGTATGCTGGTCCGGTGCCTGGCTTTATCTTACTAATTAATTCTCTAGGATGCACGTTAATTACATGAGGTGTTTGGTTATCAACATACCATGTTCTATGATGCTTATCTTTGATAGTTGATATAGTTTGAGGATCATAGGTTGCTGAAGTTAACTCCTGGTATTGCACACCCTTATTCGGTCTGGTTTGGTTAGTAGTATTTAGGTTGGCACGTTTAACATTAAAACCATTTGCGAGCGTCGTTGGGACACCAACTGTTCCGTCTGGACTAGTAAGTACTGGATTCTGTGGATGAGCACCAGGATATGATGAAGTACTAAATTTATAGTTGTATGCATTTTTAGCACCATTTGCTCCGTATCTTGTAGTTTTAAGAGCTATCATGTCAGTATCATACTCTAAGTATGATTGTACTGCCTCGCCTAAATAGAAAGCAGGATCATGACGACATTCTAAATATGAATTTATTGATTTAAACAGAGGAAAGGTATATGTACCATCACCGTTATCAAGGAAATATACACATTTAAGTTGTTTTGGTCTCATGTAACCATTAGCAGTATGAGCACCACTTGGTCGATTCTTACTATCAGTGAAATTCCAATTAGCAGGCATATAAAACGTTTTCTGTTCTGACGAATTAGTCGATAGATATGTCTCATCATGCATTGTTAGTTTATATTCTACTGTTGTTCCAGTAGGAGCAACTCCTTCATTTAATGTACTAGGAATAAGTGCATGTATATTTTGACCAAATAGCCCGGCTTCTGTTTTCGAACCAAACAATGGATAGACATATTCGCCGTTATCTTTTTCATGGAACCAATATCCACCACCTTCGAATCCGTTAGACGACGCGTCGACAGATTTTAACGTTTTGGTCGACGTAGTAGAATCGCCTTGTGTATGATCAATTGCACATTTCCATTGTCCAGGTAATGCAGAGAATCGGGCGAGTTTACCCATAAACTCCGAACCATCTCCACGTTCTGAATTACTTTCTGATACAGTGCCTTGTATATTTGCAACATTCAGAGCTCTAGAATGGGCGCTTAATGAACTATCGAATGATGTAAGATCTTTAATTGAATCTCTAAGATATTTACCATCAGTTGTTCTAGCATCAACAGTAGAATAATCAATGTCATTTAAAAAATTAGTTGAAGTATAGTCAGGGTCACCGTAAGACAAATTTGTTTGGAAATCATTTTCAGTATATCTGTAATTGAAGACATTAGTTGGGGTAGCGGCGAGTGATGCTGGTTTTTCTGTGTGCCAGTAATCACTACCAAACTCGGCTAGTCGTTCAGCTGGTATCGAAGCATCAGGGCTGGTTAGATCTGCACCGAAGTCAGCGCGGCGGTCTCTGTCACTTGCATATGAAGATCTCTTAGAAAGATAAGTAGTGTCTTCAGTATCCAACGCACTTAATGCCGAGTTGCCTGTTCTAATATCAGTATTAGGATTGACAATATAGTCTACTGCTAGTTCGTATGATGCCCATGTTTTATTTGACGTGTCATCGTTATATCCGCGTGGACCACCTAATGTTCCATATTTACTAGGGCAATTAAACACGTGTTCTTTTCGTGTATTGTTAAGAGTGCCCGCTTTATAGTTAACGCCAGGACCACCGATCGCGGCTGCACCTCTATTATGCGAGAGAATATATCTAAGTGGAGAAAATATCCAGTTTCCCTGAACAACAGTTTGACTAGTTGTTCCGAGATTTCTTTCACCAATGTCGTCGTAATCAGTATAGTTTAATATGTTGTCAGAATCGTTGCTATTGACTGAGTTTCCACCTATTACACTTACATACTCTGTTCTATCGCGGATAAAATCAAATGAGTGATGATCATAACCTTCAACATCGTAACCATCATAAGCTGTTCTTACGTGGGTTGGCTCAAGAGCATCTTCAGCTATTTGTTTACGAGTACCACCACCTGCTCGTTGTTCGGGGTTTAGATATAAATGTGGACCTGAAGCAAGTATGAAATACTTATCAGCGGTTGTCATGATGTTATCTTGATGCTCTTCGAAGTATTCGTGCATTACCCTAAACTGTTCGTCATAATCGTAGGCTCCATCGGCGGATCGAATGTTATCATACCTAACTATTTGACCTATACCTAATATGTCACTGAATTCTATACAATATCCTGTTCGCATCGTATCACCGTCAAGGTTAGGACGAAAAAGGTTAGCCGAAGTCATGACAGACGGTGTGACTGCAGATTCGTTATTTATGTGTGTTGTTCTAAGTGCACCTGTCAGAGAAGCTGAAACTTTAGCATCAAATGACTGGGTATCACCAAAAGCCTCTTCGAATTCATCACCATTAGGCAGCAGGTATCCAGCTTCTAAAGTATCTGCGCTGTCTTGAATATGAGTAGGTACCTCATAAGCAGTATACCGTTCATCACCATAACCTTTGCCTTTAATTAAAGTTCCGGCTGTATGTTTAATTTCGCTTTTGTATTTTAATGCGTTTTCGTACTCTGACCAAGTATATGGAGTAGTGATCAAATCAGGAGCAATGTGCCTATCAGACATACTAACGTCTTCTAGTATTGTTTCTATTGTAAACGTACCAGAAGGATATGTATCAGGGTAATTAGAGACAGAGCCTTTGTCATCCATCGCTGTTTTGCCAAAATATATAGATTCGCTTTCTCTAAGTATTCCATCACCTGTATTTCCCGAAAATGCATTGCTATATCCAGCAGGTGTTGGGTTGTTGCTGAATTCTATGTACTTTGAGCTGTAATCAGATGGAAATACACCCTCTTTATATGGAACAACTACTAATTCTGGCTGTAAATCCCATGCATCTAATCCGAAACGTTTCCTTGAGGCAAGTGAGCCAGTACCCGGAGACATCCATTGAACGCCTGTTCTAGTCTTGACATGATCGCCTGGTTCTTCATCAGAGGGTAGAGTAGCAGGTAGATATAAAGATACAACTATAAACGTACCACCTGTCTCTTGGTGAATCATCATGTAATCTACTTCTTCCCATATTGCATCGCGCTGATGTCTACCATAAGAGGAAGTATATTGCGCTGTGGGGTTTAGTATGTTCTTTCGATCTATTGCATATCTAGAAAAGAGAGCATGGACATAGTCGTTAAAAACGATCTTCCTTCCAGAAACATGATATAAATTATCTAATTTACCACCAAGGCCGAAGGTATGAGGATTCCAGGAATCATCAACTGATGATACAGATGACGGATCTTCGAATTGATTAAGTGATTTGGTCATTCGCTGAGACCAGCGGATATCTGAAGGCATGTGTTTTCCTTAATAGATTATAATGTATAGATCTATTTATACGTCTTCAGATGTTAAGATTTAAGAAAAGAATGACTCCAGAGAAGAATTATCACTAGATTCCACAATAGACAACTCTTCACCTGTCCAATAAGGATATGAACCGCGGCTTAGATGTATGCTTCGAGGCTTCTCCATATGATCGAATGACAGTTCGTTAGAGTCATTAAGTAGATAGTTAGTCCATTCTATTAGTAACCCAGCGTCTTTCATTCTAGAATTGAATAAGTTCTTAGCTGCTGTTCTCTCTTCCCATGAACCCCAAAATGGCTGTTTCTTATAGAATCCTGATCCTGGTACTTTACGCGATTCGTGTTCTATTGGAAGTAGTTCGTAGCATTTGGCATTCAATTGGACCAATTGTTCAATGTATCTATCACATAGATCATTAACGTGTGTCTCGTAGCCACCTTCTAGTCGACAAACGTGGTGACGAATATCAATGTTACCGAAATAGAACTCTATATTTTTAGCTGATGGATCTATGAATGTCTCTAACCCTTCGTTTAAAGCACCATTTAGAGTCTTAAAGGGTGTTGAGTTTATCATATAACCTGGACGATACATACAAATTGAGTGACTATCGCCTGCAACCATATTAGTAGCAGTACCCTTATTAGCATATCGAACTGTTTTTGCTTCTTGGTGCATACGTGTAAGGTTATCTAAGTCAATGTCGTACCATTGTGGTTGTACCTGTTTACCCTTAGATTCTGCTGCTTGGATACGATCTACTATCATTGATGCATAATCAGGAAAGTCAAAATGTAATGAAACAACTTCACCTTGGAATTTAGAGAAGGCAACAGTGTTATCAATACCACCAAATCCTTGTACACCACCGAATAGGTTTAAGCCTTTGTTGTCAGCCTGCCAGTCGTTACCATGATATGTAAATATACGATCAAACTGACTATAGTCTTCTTTGCCGTTGTTGACAACACAATTGCCATATTTCTCAGCGACCATTGCTCCGTACATGTAGCCTTGTGCTCCCTTATGAGAGCTTATGTTTTTAGGTACTGTACCAAATGGTCCACTAATTAAGTTCTTCATTCAAAGAAATCCTCTAAGCTACATACTGCTGGTTTGGTTACGGCTCGAGCCACTCTACGTTTGTTGCAACGTTTCTCATCATCGCGAATTTGCATATAGACACTAAACTGACATGCCAAAACTTCTGTGCCATAATACTTTAGCGAGTCTTGTTTAAACTTAAATAAGTTCTGTCCAGCATATGGACCACCTTTTAGTTTAATGTTATACGCATCTTCATGAAAACTAACACCATCAGTCAAACCAATTTCATCAGCGTTTTCGCGTAAGAAATATACTGCTTCATTTACATGTTTGTTAGGAATACCTGGCCAAAGTTTCTTAATTGTCCATACAGCTCCAGGTCCAGCTACAACAAAACGTTGGTCGTGATGGTAGTCAACCTGAGGTAAAGCACTAGATGATGTTGAACCATGGAAGCCATAATAGCCACCAATTCCATTCATTGAAGTAAGTAATTTATATATTTCGCTAAGATGTTTGCATTTCTGCATACCTTCAATTATACCATTATCTCTAAATGATGATACCCATTCGCATACATCGACTGTTTGAAATTTGCGATCAGCGTCACTATATCTTTCTCTACAGTAATTACGACCTGCTGTTTGAATTGATGTATGTAACTCTGTCGTACCCCAGATTGGTTGCTTGTTCTGTTGAGCTGTTGCTGCGTTATCTCTAAGGAATTGAATATAGTCTTGATCACCATTTGCTACTTTATCAAAATCTACGAATTCGCCTTCTTTGCCTGATAATAGCCAATGTATACCTCGTGCACCATAAAAGTGAGATATGAATGTGTTACCAACAATGTTAATCATACTCATGTCAGCACCCGCTATCTCAGTGCCAATGAAACGCATACGATCGTCTAGTGTAATTGTTGGATGGAAGTACTCAACGTCTTGACCAAGACCAAAAGATGGTTTACCGTCTCTAAGAAGATTGTCGTACGACTCTGTTATATACCCTTGTTGGATAGATGCTCTTTGATTAATCTTACGAAGGAACCAATTGAATTCCAACATAAGATCCTTATCAAAAGACCAATAGTCGTAATTGTACGTAAACTGACTTGACATATTAATAACCTAAAAGATCTTCGCCTTGGCGAACCATATGAATAATTTGATGTTCTGGAAACATGTCTAGTATCTGTTCAATTTGAATTAGGTCGTCTTCGAAATGTAAACCCACATCAAATGATTCTTTTAACTCGGCAATACATCTAGCTTTATGTCTACCACTTTCAGCTCGAGAATAATCAGCGTGAATTCGAGTTATAGGATTATACATAACAGTATTAAAGATACCACGAGCATGAAGCATTGTTTCAGTTTCTTCTCGTTGTGTAAACGATCTACCTGTAATAATAATATCTTCAGTTCCTGGTCTAACACCAGTAAATTCTTCACCGAAGTAAATTACACCATCGATATCAAATGTGTTTATAGAAGGTTTAAGAATATTCACGTTAAGCTCCAATAATAAGTTTAATAAAAAGGGGCTCTTTCGAGCCCCAATTGATTAATAATCTAAGCTATCACCTTGATCGGTGTAAAGTAGATCAACAGCTTTAGGGTTGTTTTCCTTTAACTGTGGAGTAGTAATATCAGTAAGAATACGACGAGCTAAAGCATCACATTCAAACTTGGCGTCAGCCGAGCTTAGCTGTACAGGAGGTGACTTTTGAGTCCAAGCTGATGGACCACGTAAGTAACCAGTAAGACCCATTTCAGCCGCAACTTTACAAAAACGAATGGCGCTAACAACTACACCACCTGAGTTTGGAGAATCTTGAACTGATAAACGAGCAGTTAGTTCGTAACGAGCTCCAGCAAACCCATATGCAACCATATCAAAGTTTGCTATCTTGTTATCTGAAGATACGTAATCACCACCTGGTTTTTGTTGTACTGTTAATGAAGGACCTGCATATAAAGTCATACCAGCAATTGATTCATTGCGTACTGTATTTTGACCTTTAAGAACATTCTCTTTAGATACATGCTTTGAATGTAATCGCTCTTGATTAGACATATTCAAGAAATCAGTATTGGCTGTTCTACCAGTACGGATATGTTCTTGACCTTGAGTTGAACCACAAGCCATATTCATTTGGATATGTTGAGTAACCTGCAGACCAGAATCTAGCATTGCTCCTTGTAACACCTCAGACATACGTGAAGCGCCCCAAGCAGATCGCATATCAGATCCAACAATTGTTAAACCAGCATCGATAAAACGTTGTTCTGTTTCTTGTGCATCTTTCTTAGAGATAAGAGTTGGAATACAGTTAACTACATGAACACCAGCTTCTAAAGCAGCATCGACATAGAATCGAGTAGCCTCTTCTGATCCAACTGGTAAGTAATTAACCAATACGTCAACTTCATGATATTGCATTAGTTCGACAACACGTGAGAAAGATTCAGCTGGAATAGCTCCAGTACGGAATGAACAATCTTCAGGGAAGTCTAGCATATATGGCATAACACCATCTTTCTCTGGACCAGAATATACAATAGCACCTGGAGCTACACAACCACCATTTCCAGTTGTATTGATGACATCAACATGATCCATTGAGCAATTAGGACGAGCTCTTAGGGCTTCTGTTAATAACTTATTGACCTTGCGTACGTCAACGTCAAAACCACAAACGAATTCAATATTAGTAGCTTCATAACCACCAATATTATCGTACATAAGACCTACTTTATCTTCAGGGTTTTCCATATAATACTGGATACCTTCGACAAGCGATTTAGCGCATGAGCCTACGCCAACGATACCGACTTTAATTTTAGACATATTTGAATCTCTTATTTCAGTTGATTTGAGTGAGATTGGCCGAGGTCGGAGTAGCTCACTATGCGTTTTAAGAATGTATATTATATCACATCTATTTGGAAAAGTAAACAGTTTTGTTAAAATAAAATTGTAAATAGTTGTACTGTTTTAGGAAGCAGGAATATAAAAGCAGCGATATTCATCATCATCATAGCTCGATCTTTCCATGATATGGCAACATACGTCCAACATATAGTACCTAGCATCGATAACAGTATATCAGCGTCAACTGATAGACCAGCACCTCTAACACCAATAGCTAAAAGTATGCATATAGATCCACACCATTTTGCATACCAGCTATAATCGGGGCTTCGCTTTGTAGTTTTCAATAAAGTCATACTGTATGCCGATCTCTTTAAATAGATTTAATGAATTCTCTGTTGAACATGCCCATTTTTCAGGAACATTTAAGTCGTCTGGTGATACGACTCTTTTTATGCCAACTTGAGCAATGGCCTTGGCGCATTCACCACAAACTGGAAGACCATAGACGTATAGAGTTGCACCATCTAAACATACTCCACTATACGTTGCATTGTATATCATATTGGCTTCAGCGTGAACAACTAGTATTGCTTTAGTTTTAGCGTTAAGGTATTTCTCTGGAGCATCATCTACGCTTCGTGGAAAACCATTATATCCCATTGACAATATGTTATGTTTAGCATCTACTGCGATTGCACCAACCTTACGTGAAGGATCTTTAGACCAGTTAGCTACTTCTTCTGCCAAACCTAAGAATCTAAAGTCCCATTTCTCTTGATTAAAGTTCATGTAATTTGATCCACTAAATGAAAATGTCTTTCATAGACGTGAAGATTTTGTACCTGCCAATGTACTTCGCCGAGTTCAACATTTGAATCAGTAATCTTATTATATGCTAAGCGCAACTTATCTTGTACATGTTGCTGCCATGCTAGATCATTCTTATAACCAAACACTACATCGTTACTACGCATTTGAACAACAACTTCTAGCTTATTATTACGAATATAGTAAGAAACTGCGTTAGTGCAAATGAAGTCATTAATTTCATTCCAACTATGTTCAAATTGAATGCTTGGTCGATTGTAGACCATAATAGCTCTACGTGTATCAGGACTTTCGACTAAGGTTTTAAGAGCAGACTCATATTGATTCCAATGACCTGCGCTGTATATTAAATGACCATAGTTTGAATTCACTTCACCATTGTGATTAGCAGTCATCTGCCAAGCTTTAGGTGGAGCACGATCTGGTCCATATATGTCATTAACATTACATGATTGTGATTCATACCAATCTAACTCAGCTTGAACATATTCAGGATTTACAGTACCAAAGATTGCATTTTCGTCAGCGATGAATGATGCACCGATAAGCTCAATAGTTTTACCACCATTACGATCAGTTGTAAAGTTTTCTGCTTCTAGTTCATCAACAAAGTATTGACGAATGTCTTCAACTGTTAGTTTATGCGTCATCTAAATCACCTCGTCTAATTTTGTATGGAACACCGCTTACGCTGATCATATCATCAGGTTGAGGCTTACGACGATTAAACATATCAGTTGTACCGTCTTGACCTTCAATGCCATCTCTTAGATATGCAACAAAGAATGATGAATAGTTAATTAGGTCTTTACCTGAATCTTCAAGAGATTCAAAGTTTTGTTCATAATTTGGATCATTTTCCATAGCTTCAATTACAGATCTTGCTCGTAATACTTTAGCTTGCATAATATCAAGGATAGTCGATATACCCTGAGGGTAGTAATCTGACTGCTTAATACGAGAATTGGGGTTTTGGTAGTCATTTGACTTTTTAAGCTGAAGATCAGCGCATTCATTTAGTACTTTGATTGATTCTTTATCTGACATGTCATCACACTCTGTTTGATTTATAAGATAATTATATCATACTTTGATGCGTTTGTAAACTGTTATTTTGTAACTATTCTACAAACATCGTGAGAAAGGAACATCTTACCTGGTATCTGAGATCTTGTCCAGTTTGATGCGTTAAACATTGATTGAGTGTCTACTATTAGATCAAAATCACATAGAATAAGATCGTCTGGGGTGATCGTTATGTGACCAGCGACAATGACATCTATTAGGTTTTTATGAAGATTCTTAGTCTGAAACTTACCCCATCGGTAACCATTAGATCTACTAACACCTGCTGGTTCTAATGTATCTGAAAGGTAACCGCGGCTATCGATAGTAGTAGCATCAATTGTGAATTCAGTACCTTCGAACTCGACTGTATTGTCATATGCAAAGGTATGAGGATCTGATGGATCCATCTTACCTGGTTCATAGTCTGATCTAGATCCAGGAACTGCCTTATCAATTGCATACTCAAGAGCGACTGACATTGCATTGCGGATTTGTGTTTCTCTATCTCTTACGTTATTGTTCTTTTTGACGTTGTTAACTATTTCCATTGCCTGATCGATACATTCTTCTGGTTTGACTACGATAGTTCCTGCTCGTTTAAAGCAATCATTAAGGTGTGCAATGAATCGTTCTAACTTAGGATCTAATTCCAATGTCGTATTACTCCTGCTATAATGAAGAAACATGTTAACCAATTGACTAATTGGAGAGTGATTCTAACGTATAGTCCTCTCTTGGCTAATCTTTGTGGTAGTACTGCTAGCTTAGGATCATCGTCGTCTGATTGACCGATTTCGTATCCTAAGCCTCGAGCTATTACTTTTTCTAAGTTACTATACATCTTTTCTTTTTTTGAGTTTTCTAATTAGTCTAAAAAGTGGACAACGATTGCATAAGTCAGTTCTAACACCTGCATCCTTCATTGCTATATAAACAAAAACAAAAGAAAGTACGAGGGTATATAACAGAACACCAGTAATCAAGATGTTGCATATTGCGCTTGACATAATATATTGCTCCTTGTTTAAAAATTGTTTCTAAATACGAACTCTATGGCTCGCTCTGCTTCTTTACTGATTGGACGTTTTGCGTACCATCCACCAGTATCTGTGTCCAAATCACGCATCAAATATTCAATCTCTTTGGCTGTGATTGGATAACCTTTAGCCATTGCGTTACCAGCTGTAGTTACCATCATAGTATATAATTTATGGTACCAGCCAGATCCATTAATGGTCTTAAACTCTTCAACCTGTTTCTTATTAATGAATGGACAATCTAAATATCCAGTCCAACTATAACTTGTATTTGTTAAGCTATTCTTCTTATGTTCTATTAAGCCTTTACGAATCGATTCTGGTAGTTTATCAAGGAAGGATTCTGCTGGCTTAACCCATTTGTGTTTTTCCATTATTACTCTAGGACACATAACCCTACCTTCATGAGTAAAGATAAAATTATGTGCACCTTCATACGAAGATGGAACATAGTACATACGAGACATATCTTTGGTTTGTACATCAGCTATTCCGCCGATTTCTTTATTCAATGCATACCAGAAATGCTTTATATCGTCATGGTCTATAACTTGGCTTATAGGGAATACCAATCTAAACTTGGGATGCTCTACTGTTGAAGATGCTGTTGAATAGCACACGTACTGATAGTCAGCATATGCTTGTTCAATATCTTTCATATCACCTTCATAGTCATCAACGTCGACAATAGCAAAGCCACCCCAATATTCAACGTTAGTATTTGATCTAGTAGTTCCTTCAGTATAAACAGCAGGAGAGATCAGTGGTGCATCCTTCTTAGTCTTATATTTTTTAGACTCAGACAACTTGTACAACATAGACTCAAACTCAACAAAGGAACGGAAGTCCATTTGCTTATGAGTCTTATTATCGTATATTGAATCAAATATTGTCAGTTGTATCATTTAAAAAGATCCATTTGTCCAGCTTGAACGCCGAAAACATCATTGAATAATCCACAATTGTCTAGGTGACTAGGAGCAGTCCAACCTTCGGGTTTAATAAGATCAGGTACACCTAGTGGATTAGGACGGGATGGTTTTTGACCGATCTCTTTAGATGTATTAGCCTTAAGGACTGCGTCCCATGCTTTATATGCATTAACATCAAATGCGTCTAATGTACCAATTGCAATTACAGCTAAATCAATAAGACCATCGACTAATTCGTCTGCATCACTTTCATCAAATGCTTTCCATGTTTCAGCTAATTCTTCATTTAAGAACTCAAGTCTAAACTTTAAGAATTCTTTTAGTTTAGTAGGGTTTTCTGATACCCATTTACGGGTATGGTATTTGCCCTGCATTTCAGCTACGTCTTGAACCCAATTCTTACTCATGATAAGATTATTCCACCGTTGTCAGGAACATGAATGCCAGTTGTTGCTTGGCGGTAATTATCAGCTAATGCCTTTGTAGGTTCTACAATGAAAACTACGTGGTTAGCTCGAATAGTAATATCCTCTTCAGTAAAAGGACAGTATGGAGCAAAACCAATACGACCTTCGCCAGCAGGCATAATTAAGATTGGTTCTTCTAGTGTAACATCACCAGCTTCATTAGTTGTTACTTTTGCTAGAATTTCTTCGCCAGAAAAGATTCTAACTAGTTTTGCGTTTGACATATTGTTATTTCCTTGATTAATATTTGTATATTATAACACATTTAGATTGATTTGTAAACTGTTTGTTACATAATTATGAAAAGAAATCACTAAGATCAGATCTTGGTTCGACTGACCAGCCGATTGCAGCCAATACTGGTTCGATTGGTTTGATAAAGGACTTATGGAACTGTAGATCATAGTTAACAAACTCATCTAAACCAAACTCTTTAGGAAGGTAATCAGAAAATGCGATTACGTCCTGTTTAGCTGGGTTTGGAAGTTTAAGAGCCACAAAGCGAATCTTATTACCACCTGCAATTGGTTGATATTGTCGATTTAGATTCAAATCATCGATCATTTTGTTGTGTGTTAGGCTAGCTCGTACGTGCTGAGGAGTCGACTTCTTATAAACAGTGTATGGATCTTTCCATTTATTAATATCAGTAACTCCACGAGGGAACGCGATTTCATTAGCTGGTAAAGTATTAAAATGAGACTTAAAGGTGGCAATAGCTTTCTGAGTTGTATCTTCATCACTTGCCAATATAAGCTTAAAGAGTTCAGTCAGAGCAACACGACATGGTGCTGGTGTAGAAGACTTAATAGCTTCGATACCCATAATCTTCATTTTAGGTTCAGCGTAACGAACACCTTCATTATCGTGTACGTTTAGTATATATCGCTTTTTAGCTGTCCAAATACCGCGATCAGCAATTACTTCACGATCCATTGCCATTCTGTTTTCATAACCACCAAGAGTACTGAATAACTCATCATATGCTTTAGCGAGAAGCGGTTCAATTACTTCTTTAGCAGCAGTATCAAGGAAGTTAACTGGATTCTTAGGTTTAACCTTATTGACTAATGGTCCAAGATTTACATAAACAGAATCTGTATCGATTGCTATTACATAATCTTCGGTATTTTCAGGTTTAAGAACATCATTCATCCATGAGTTGATTGCCTTTTCAGCCCATTGTATTGTTAATTGTCCAGTATATGTAATAGATTCGGCGATGCGCTGATCAAAGAATCTAAAGTACTTATTACCTAAAGCACCATATAAGGAGTTAAGTAAGATCTTAATAGCCATTTGACTATTTTCAGCTTTACTAATATCGCGTTCGATTCGGTATATTTCTTGTTTGTTTGCCTTATCAACATGCTGCAATTCCTGCTGCGAATCTAGCATTTGTCGTTTAACAAGAACACGTTCGTCGTACATACCACCGATAATAGATGGTAATACACCTTGCTTTTCAGTTTCAAAGTATTGACCAGAGGCAGCTAAAGACTTGCCACGATTATCGATTTCTTGTTCACGATTTAGAACTTTATTAAGATCAAATGGTACTGTTTCACCTTCAGATATTGTTTCAGGTGACATGTTATATTGCATAATGATTGATGGATATAGCGATGCTAAATCGAATGAGAGTACCCAGTCATGCATACCAACTTGTGGTTCTTTAACATAGCCGCCAGGATATGGCGTTTTGATCTTCTCATCAGCGAATGGCACTATAACATTATTAGCATGTAGTTCACGATATATGATAGTATCCCAGATTGAAGTAGTACCGAACGTTTCACCATAGTTAACACCAGCTTTATATGCAATAGTCATACAAAGCTGAATAAGACCCATTTTGTCTTCGAATCTACGAATAAGTTCTACATCTCGAATATTATAGTCAATGAACTTTTGGTGATCTTGTTTGTACAGCGTAAATAGATTACCATGCTCTTCGTATGATAGTTTCTTTTCGCCAAGCACTACACTCGCAATGTGATCTAGTTTATAGGATTCCTGTGCACCGTATGAATAACCAAACTTTTTAAATGCTTCAAGATAATCGACACTTATGATGCCAGTTATGTTAAATGTCATTTGGTTACGACCCATAATGGTAACATCTTTGCGGTCGACTTTATTCCATGGAGAAAATCGCTTTGCTGTATCTTCACCAAAAAGACGCAGCGTTCTGTTTAATAGATATGGAATATCAAAGAATTCACTATTCCAACCAGTTACAATATCAGGTGTATGAATTGGATTAGACCAAAAGTTAATGAAGTCCATCATCAATTCTGATTCAGTAGAAAACTGTTTGTATATTACACGATTGTCTTGCATATAGCTAGATTCTACGTCGAAGTCATCTAGACCCCATACATAGTAAGTGTTATCAATATTGTTAATTAAAGCAATAGAGATAACTTCACGAGCAGCTTCTTCTGGATGGGGAAAACCATCATCAGAAGCAACCTCGATATCGATAGCTGTTATGTTAATAAGGCTTGGATCGAATTCGATATTACCAGGAAACTTTTCATTTAAGTAAGTAGCAACGTGTCGATCATTACCGAAGATATGTCTACCAACAACACCACGATTAGTTTCAACCCAATCTTTAGCATCACGCATAGAATCCATTTGCAAAGGAGCAACAGGAGTGCCGTCTAGAGCGTGCCAATTTGTTGGCTTATTAGTAGATACAAAGTAAGTAGGACAGTATTTGATTTTGCGTTGAACACGCTTACCATCCTGGTATCCGCGATATAGTAGTTGATTACCATACCGGGATACCGAAGTGTAAAATTCAGACATATATAAAACTCATATCAATTAAAGAACGTATATTATATAACAATTATGCTTCGGTGTAAACTGTTTTAAACTCACCTTCAGCATGAATTAATGTCATAGTCTTATTTGGTTCTGCATTAAACATAATCTCTTGCAATTGGTTTTCGAGAACTGTTTGTAATCCTCTAGCTCCAGTCTTACGTGTGATAGCGATATCAGCGACTGCTTCTAAGGCTGTCTTATCAAACTTAAGAACTGATTCGTCCATTGCAACAAGTTCTGCATATTGCTTAGTGATTGCGTTCTTTGGCTCGGTTAAGATAGATACTAAAGCACTTCGATCTAATTCTTGTAATGTAGCAACTACAGGAATTCGACCAACGAACTCAGGAATCAGACCGAACTTGACAATATCATCTGCACTTACATTAGAGATATTCTCAGTTAACGATTTATCTTCACCTTTTGATACATTAGCATGGAATCCAATACCAGCTCCAGCTGCATTTTCACGTTTAGCTACAATCTTATCGATTCCAGCGAACGCACCACCAACGATGAACAATATGTTCTTAGTATCAATAGTAACTACTTCATCAGCAGGACTTTTGCGACCAGGTTTGACTTTAACGTTTGCAGTAGTACCTTCAACTAGTTTAAGTAAAGCTTGCTGAACACCTTCACCTGAAACATCGCGACCACCGTTAACGCCAGACTTAGCACATATCTTGTCGATCTCATCGATGTATACGATACCGTGTTCAGCTTTTTGAAGGTCGCCATCAGCAGATGAAAGTAACTTAGTAAGAATACTCTCAACATCATCACCAACATAACCAGCTTCAGTTAATGAAGTAGCGTCAGCGATTGCTAATGGAACAGAAAGTTGTTTAGCTAATGTTTGAGCGAATAAAGTCTTACCACTACCTGTAGGACCAATCAACATGATATTGCTTTTAGGTAACTCAACATCAGTTTTCTTGTTATTGATTCGTTTGAAGTGACTATACACTGCGACAGCCAAAGCTTTTTTAGCCGAATCTTGACCAATGATATAATCATTTAGTTCTTTTACGATTTCTTTAGGACGAGGAAACACGACTGGTTTTCCAGTTGTTTCGAATTGAGTAACATCATCTGAGTTGGGATGTTCAAAGCTAGTGACTGTGCCATCGTCTGCTAAAGTACTTGCCATCGAGTATAGATTAAGAATATCTTCTAATGATAGATCTTCTTCTCCCTCTGTACCGATCGGCGGTTGCTTTGATGTGCTGTTACTTTGTTTTAAAGAAGTCATTTTTTGTTGGTATGACACCTCATCGTCAGACATTGCTTTGGCCATATCGATACAACCATTACATATAAACCCAGTAGGCACTTCGATCATTGCTTCTACTTTGTCCTTACTTAGACCACAGCATGAACATTGAATATTATTGCTACCACCACTCCAGTAGCCACTGCCATTACCATAATTTGTACTCATAGATTACTACCTCTTAGGTTTTTCGTTTTGATAATACTATTATAACACAATATGTCACTAATGTAAACTGTTATTATTAACTATTTCCGATGTTGTATTTAGACTTCAGTGTCCATTCTGACTTGTCCTTGTGAGGTATGATCTTAATTTGTCTAAGAGGAGCAACATTAGTAGCTAACTGCGGCTCGTTAATATTGATCAGACCCCAATCACCTAAGAGAGTAGCAATAGTGTTACGTCGCTGTACGTCATTTTCAATTAAATTAGATGGCTTACCGTCTAATAGAAAAAGCTCTTTAAAGTGAACAATGAAGTATCTCCCCTGCTTATGTAGTATATGGCATGACTGTATAATTGTTTTGTCTTTAGTCGCTACGCCAATACGAGTAAGAGTTTCTCTAATTTTTAGAAAATCATCTGGTTCGTTGATTGTAACCTCAAGCATATCGCTTGGCGACCATGTGTTTACTTCGTTATTTCCGTCCACTTTTTCCACCTTTATTCAATTTAAGTTTTAATTGATCTAATTGTTCATCATTTAAGAGTGGTAAGATAGCTTTAGCTTTTTCATTACTATAGCCATAATATTCCTTTACTACTTCTAAGTCCGTTACCTTCTCTGCCTTTGCCCATTTTGAAAAACGTTTTCTCTTACGAATACTAGATTGAAGAAAATCAAACTGCATACGTTTATCTATATGATTATGAAGGTTCATCTCGTTAGCATAAAGTACAGTGTCAACGAAATATGACAGTCCACGATTTATTAAAAATGCATTGTACTTTGATTCAGCCACGTCATCAACCATGACATCTTCTTTAGTCGCGTTGATTGCATTTAAGTAGTCAAATGGATTCATTGCATAGACTCATAGTTTTCAATTGCAATCCAAGCATCTGATTCTAGCTCATATAGTCCAAGATCTTCAGCAACGGTGCCTAAAGGAGAAATAATTACAGCACGAAAGCATATAATATCGTCTTCGTAATGTGTTGCCCAAACATCTGAGTTGCTTAATGTGTTTTCCATGATATATCCTATTAAGTTAATGCTGCAATTCGTAAAACGTCAAGTGCGATATCGTATCGTGGGTCATGTAATACAACATCTGATTCTTTTACCGATGGTGGCATGAATGTGTTTCTAATGTTAGATCCATAAGACATACCTTCGATTAGTGATCTAGTGTCTCTGATGGTCCACCATGGATAAGGTTCGGCGGCATCAATATCTCTACATACCTGCGAAGTGAAGATAGGGTCGAATGTATTACCTCTCGTGTAAACGCGTTCAGGTGGAACGTTCATCATGCGCTGAAACATATTAGGTAGCTCTTCAATAGATACATCATCTTCAGAAGGATCGAGTACAGCTTGAGCCGATTTAGACTGCTTTGACCACCATTCGACTGTGCCTGGGCAAACTACTTTATTGTATTTAGTAATCTGTTCAGCAACATCAAATTTATACATACTGCAATTAGATACTATGTCTTCAAGAGTAAGTTCACTAAGCTTCTGGTCATCAAATGCATAAAGAGCAATTGAAAGAATAGGTGCGGTATTAGGATTTTGACCTAATGTCTCATAATCGTATATTAAACATTGACTCATTTAAAGTTAACTCCAGCCATGATTTCTGTTAAGCAAGCTACGAAGTTAAGTTCAGCGTCTGCCACGAATGCGTTCTTGTATTGATAATCAGCTAAAATAAGAACTGTTTGAGGAATAGATGATGGTTCGATATATTCACCCATAGTATCATATATCTTTCTGAATAATGCTGTTGGTTCTTGGTCAATGTTATTAGCAACCCATTGTCGCATTTTCTTAAAGTCTTTGGCTTTTAAAGCAGACATAAGACCATCGAGAGATACGCTATTCAACGTTACTAATATACCAGAATCGATTGTACCAGAGACTGAATAGCGCTGAAGTTCATTTAAGACTCTACGCCAATCTGGACAATATTGCATAATGAGTTCAGCTAGAACTTGCTTGTCGTATTTAACGTTTTCGTTATCTAATATGTTTTCAGCTCTATTCATAAACTTAGCCATAAGACCAGGCATATCTTTCTTGCTTAAACTAAACTCGACAGTCGAGCATCGAGAATGTAATGGCTCGATGATTCTGTTCTTATAGTTGCATGTTAGAATAAAACGACAGTTAGAAGAGAATTCTTCAATAAAGCCACGAAGGGCAGGTTGAGTAGATTGAGCATTGAGATAATCAGCTTCATCTAATATGACTACTTTATAACCACCTTGTAACGAGATAGACGAAGCAAAGTGTTTGATTTTAGTACGAAGAGTATCAATGTTACCTTCTTCAGAGCCATTGACTATTAAATAATCAAGTTCTAATTCGTTACAAAGTGCTTTAGCGATTGTAGTCTTACCAACACCAGCAGTACCAGTAAATAGAAGGTTTGGGATTTCGCCAGATTTGACGATTTCAAGAAAGGTTGTTTTAAGTTGCTTTGGTAAAATAGCATCAGATACTTTAGCTGGTCGATACTTCTCGACCCATAGAAATTCATTTGACATAATATAACCTTTTCAATTCAAGATATGATAATTATATAATAAGGGGCAATAAATGTAAACTGTTATTATTAACAATCTAGCTCTACTACTTTCGACCACTTAAATGATCTCCAACCTTTTGCGTTTACGTCAAATACAGCAATCGCGTCAGACTGAGTTGTTCTTTTTTCAGGTGGTGTATCATATCCATGCTCGGCTAATATTGCTGGATTTAACGTAGAATCCATTACTCTTTGATCGCCGTTAACTTTATTAAAGGTAACCTTAACAATACCTTTTTCTAATGCTAAATACAGTCGTTGTAATGGTACCGATAGTTCTGCTACTTCTTGCATGTTGTCGTTGCTCATTATAAATTACCGTTAATTGTTCTTTTGTTAAGTTCATCAATATAGTCAACTTTCTTGTCGATTAAAACTATATTCTTTTCTAGACAGTCTTTTACCTTTTTGTCTGAAATGCCCTTTGCGTTTACTTCCATATGATGAATATCACGACGGATATCGGTTAGCATACTTGCTAATTCTCTTCTGTAAACACCATCACTGTTAATCTTGCTTTTGTACTCTGAGGAACCAGCGCTATACGCAAAGAACCCCATGAGTAACAACACTAAGACTATTATAGACATAACGAAGTATGTTTCCATTATAGCGCAACTCCATCTGATGCTTCACCGAAGGTTGAGCTCTTTTCCAATGCAATAAAGTATTCAATACCAGTTGAAGCAGTCCACTTAGAGATCAATTTCTTACTAATCTCAATATCGTAATCAGCAGTCATTAGCTTAAGATTAGGAATATTAACAACAAAGTTAAACTCTTCTGTCGTACTACGGCCAGTATCGTAATCAAAGGTATTAGCAGATGAATCTTTGGTATCTAATACTCGAAGGGTTACTTTACCATCTTGACCAATGATTGATAACTCAGTATGGCCAAGAACTGCGGCTGCTTTACGAATAGCACCAAGATCTGTATCAGATAACGATAGCTTGACGTCAGAAGAAGGCATGGTGATGTCTTTCTGAGGAGCAGTTAGGATTGAAGGATCCGAAAAGAAGTATCGGATTTTTGAACTACCACCAATGCTAGAAATAATAGCAGAGTTTTGATCAAATTCAATCTGTGGAGATGCTACTAAGTTTAGAACTGAAAGAAATTCATTCAAGTCGTAGATACCCATTTCAGAAGGAAAGTCTTCTGCGATAGTGGCTGAAGCAAGGATATTCTTAGCTTCGGCGATAGTTTTGACTACGCCACCTGGACGTAATACTACGTTTGGGTTAATTGTTGCAAAGTTTCTAAGAACTGCTATTGTCTGATCTGAAATGCTAATGCTCATTATAAAGTTACCTATTAGTTTAGTGTTATATATTATAACATATTTTGGGTTAAATGTAAACTACTTTTCAAAGTTATCATCGTGAATACTTAATGCGATTAAAGCATAATGTAATATCTTTAATAGATCTTTACGGTTATGACCTTCTTTCTTACCATATCGCTGAGTGTACTTGAGGACATTGCCTAATGTAAACCCTAAGCCATGGTCGCAATCAATGATGAACTCAGTTGATTGGAATTTATTCTTAGAGTAATGACCACTATAGGTTGAATCAATATAGTCTTTAAACTCTGCAATTAGTGGACCTTCGTTAAACTTATATGGTACTCGTACGAGATCGCGGTCGGGAAAGGTGTCATATGAAGCGCCAGTAGATTTAAAGAATTCATCCCAACCGAGCTTATCGCGAAGTTCAGAAGTATTATAAGTCAACTCACCTATGCCATCCATAACTGGAAAACCAGGATCATCTTCTGGATTCGCTAATGTTTTTGCCATTGCCTGATTTGCAACTTGTACTACTTCGTTTTCTAAAGTTAACGCCCATTTGCGATCAGCGTTATGCTGTTCACTTGCTTCATCCCATTCTTTTGGGCTAGCATCATTTAACGTCTTTCTCTTATCAGTCATAACTGACTCCTATATAATAATTAATTGTTTCTAGAACGGGGCTTCGCTATCAGCGAATGGGATAACAATTTCCTCTTCACCAGTTGTTTCCATATTAGCGTCAGCATCGATCTTAGTGTACAAATCTAAGAATGCTTCGCGGGTATCGTCATCAAATCTAGCGATACACAAATCGATAGACTTTGCTCTATCTTTAAAGATAGAATAGGTTTTTGCAATATGACATAATCGTCGAGTAGAGATAAGTTCATCAACACCGTCATCTTGAAATGTCTTACGAATAATTTCGCTCCAAATAACTAGCTTATCAGCAAACTCTTCGTCAGTATGTCCAAATGTGTCCATATGTTTGATCAAAATCTTCTTTTCAGTTGCTTTAGATGGATACTCTTGATCAATAGTAATAGTGAATCGTTCTAAGAACGCATCATCAATAACAGTGGCAGCAACGAATCGACCATCTTCTGAACCTTTGCCTTTAGTATTAGCTGTCGCGATAATAGTAAAACCATCAGCTGGTTGGATCAATTCGCCTGTCTTTTTAATCAAGACTGGCTTACCTTCTAAGACTCCCTGTAGACACATAATCTTATTAGTTGCTCGATCAATCTCATCAAGGAGAAGCACTGAACCTGACTCCATAGCCTTGATTACTGGACCTTTAGCAAATACAGTTTCACCAGCAACTAAACGAAATCCACCGATTAAATCGTCTTCATCAGTCTCTGGATTAATTTGTACTCGTAAGCATTCTCTCTTAGCTTTAGCGCAAGCTTGTTCTACCATAAATGTTTTACCATTACCAGATAGACCAGATATGAATGTAGGAAAGAACATTTCAGTTTTAATAATAGACAACACATCTTTAAATGCACCAAATGGTACATAGTTGCTATCTACTTGAGCAATGTTCACAGTATTTGAAGATACAGAACTAACCATTCTCATCACATTTTGAGTCTGGACTTCTGATGCTGGTGATACAACATCAGACGTTGAATTAGATACTACAGCGTTCTGACTTTTACCATCAGATGTTGAAAATAAACTTGACAAGCTGTAAGTACCCTTTCGGACGCGCAGTTCAGAGCAACAGATTGGACCCCAATCTTTACCACCAAGTCCCATATCATGCGCACATTGTTCAATTATACCTTTACGAAATTCTAATTGATCTGGATAGCGAGATTGTAGCTCATTAACAATAGCTTGACTGCTTGATGATAGTACCATAATGTAGTTTCTCATTTCATTTTAAGATAGGGTAATTATAACACAAAACCGAAGCTTTGTAAACGATTATTTGCATTATTTTTTGTAAATATTAACATATGGCTCTGGCGAAGCTTTCTAATAGTACTTTGTTTGTTTTCTTACCCTTTGCATACTTTCCAAAGGCATTTTTGATCTGGCCTGGCTTTGCATCTGTCTCTACCTCAAAGTTTGATTCTACTGATAACGCGGTTCCACTTTTCACTATGAAGTAGTTATCATAACCGTAGCACTTAGTAATAGTTACGCATTTCTTCTTGTTATACTCCTTAGATGCTTTCTTCTTAATTTGATCATTAGTACCATGATCCCATGATAGTTTAGAATCTTTACTATGCATAGCACCAACAACACGGTAGTTAAAATTACTACTACCAGTTGAAACAAAGAATCCTAAGGATTCGATTCCAATTTGTGTTTTAATTGATTCTAAGATCTTAGTTGTTAGTTTTCTGTCTTTAATAGAAGCAAAGATCGATTGTCTAGGACCACGAGTTGTAACATCACCATATGTTTTAATTTCATCACTTCCGACTTTAAGTATTATATCAGTGCTGTTATATTTCTGTGCAATCGTTGCTGCTGTTTCTGCTGAAGAATTATCATCTCGATCATAACACCACATTGAGCTAAGCTGAGCAGCGTCGCCGTCACATAATGTAACCAATGTTAGTTTCTGTATTCTGTGTTTAGCTTTAAAATTAATCATAAGGCTTCTAGAAGCCATAAGAGCTTGGTTAAACGGAGTAGCACCAAGACTTTCCTTGTGTGGAACTATAGAATTAGCAATGTATCTTAGTTCTCTTACTTTGTGTATAAGACCCGAAGTATCAGCCTCAGCCTTATCATGTGTAGTATAGGTATAAACTACACCCTTATATGCAATATATTCAAGTGCAGAGGCCATGTCTTTAGAGTTAAGATCTGAACTTGCTAATTCGACTAAAGAACATGACATAGTATCAGGACTTAATACTGATACTTCATGGCGCTCTGTGTCATTACCAGTTGTAAATCCGTATAGTTTAAAAGGAATATTAGTTGCTCGACAAAAGCAAATTAGAGTTAATGTTTGTTCAATAACCTCAGATAGTATTTGCTGCATTGAACCAGATAGATCTAAAAGCATAAACAAGCCATGATTCTTAGCATCTGCCTTTATGTTTAATGACGAGAATATGTCCTCGTTATATCGATATGAAAACAACTTATTAACGTCAAGGGTTCCTCTATTAGCAGTCGCTGATCGCTGATATTCATATGCTGCTTTTCGTGCTTCAAATTCCCTAACCGCAGGTTGCACATTCTTATTATATTCTTTAAGTTTAGTCTTCGTGTATTGCTTCAAACATGACTTTATCTCTGTAACTCTGAATGGCTTATTAGCGTTAGCTTCTTGTTCAAGTCGAGCCTGTTTAATTTCAGAATATGGTACTATGATTTTAGTTAAATCGTTTTTGTTATAGTCTTCGAAGGCAAATATCATGTTGCCTGCTTTGTCGGTATTTATAAATTTGTCTTCATTATTTCTAAAATTAGCGTCTGTTAACGACTCATATGATTTCTCTTCTCCATCTAAGTCACCGTAACCAGTTGTTGAACCATCTGTCCCATTTGAACCAACTTGACCTTGACCTTGACCTTCGCGTTCGTCGACGCTCATTCCCTGACTGTCGCCATCATCTTCATTTTCTTGTTCTTCTTCAGGTTGACTTTCTCCAGAATCATCTGAATCTTGATCCTTATCTTGATCGCTATCGCCTTCTTGTTGATCACTGCTTTCTAGTTCGCCACTACCATCAGTCTGTTCTTCGCTATCTTCAGGGTCATCTTGTTCATTCTTATCTTCATCTTCATATGCAACTACATCTCTAACTAAATTACATACGTCTTCCCATGTTTGATTAGTTAATGATCTATTAAATAGAATTTGCTCTTCGTCGTTGAATGGAACATCAAGTCGACTTCCTAATTTAGCTTTAAGATTCATTCGATCAATAAGTTTCATTGAAGGAACCATAGCAGGATCTATATCTCCAAATACTCCGTCATGAAATAACGAAGTATAACCTTTAGAAAAGCAACTTACCAAACCTGGATAGTCTCGCTGAATAAATCGTTCGATACGAGCATCTTCAATAACGTTCAAATAAGGCTTAGGACAGCCTTTTACCATTTCGTTATTTGCATGGAAGCCTTCTTCTGGAGTGTATAATGCATGACCAACCTCATGACCAACCAAAAGATCATATACGTTTTTACCCATATCTTTCCAATTGGGTAGACCTAATACTCTATGCTTTACGTCAAACCAAGCAGATGAGTAGTTACCACTCTGAATGGTAATGTCCTCTTTAGCTAGTAGTTTAGCAAGGAGTGGGTTAACTTTATATGACATATTAGATTCTCATGTTGATTTAATAAGATAATTATAAACCATCTATCACGTGATGTAAACAATTATTTTGATTATAGTGAGATCATTTAGGTATATTAACTGATGTCTATATAACCTTAGGGAATATGAGTTTAGCACAGTAACAGAGCTAAATCTTAACAGTAGAATTGCCATCCGGAGTGAGTAATTGTATGATATATTGTCAAATATGGTGACCAGGGTGACATATTTCACTCATTTTAGTGTATATGTTATTGAATCGGTTAGATATTTACCAGATGTGCACGCCTGTGCACCGGAGTATTTGATTTGAGTATACATATTGCTTTGACCAGGCGTGAATATCAGGATCACTTAAGTCTAGAGAAGTTTTGATCCTTAACAAACTCAATTTTAGATCTGAACTTGTTCTCTAATATATCGCCTTTATGTGATATAATGAACACGTTAGAACCATCTTCGAGAGTAGCTAAGATTTTGGTTAGATTCTCAACACCTTCAACATCTAGACTAGAGTCAAACGTCTCATCTAGAATAAGAAGGTTTGTGTTAGCACTGTTCTTCATCTGAGCAATCTTTCTCCAAGTAAACAATAGAGATAGATCGATACGTTGTTTCTCACCTTCAGAGAAAGATGAATAGTTAAACATATCTCTGTGTCGAGATTTGATTGTTTCGTTAAAGCTTTCATCTAAGTTAAATGCAACGAAGAAGTCTAATACTTGTAGATATTGATTAACCAATTGATTCATAACAGGCAAATATTGCTTAATAACTTTAGTCTTAATACCAGTATCTTTAAGCATCTCGGCCAAAGCATCATTATAAGCTCTATCTTCTAGCTGTTTAAGCTTGCGTTCGAGTGTATCGTTCTTGTCGCTACGTAGTTCATCATAGTCGCCTTGAGCTTCTGACATATCGTCAGACTGATTAGATAAAATAGAAATCTCTTCTTGTGTACGACCAATCTGTTCTTGAAGAAGGGATACTTTTTGGTTATTAGCTAAGATTAATGATTGAGATTCTTTAAGTTTAGCTAACTTAAACTGAATAGTACCATTAAGATTTGTAAGCTTATTTAGCTCCTTTGTTAATCCTTGCTTAGCTAATTGAATCTCTTGAGCTGAATCTTTGATCTCAGAAACCTTAGAGTGTTTAGTATCTTGGCATATTTCTTGATCACATGTTGGACATTCATTATTTTCTTCGTAGAATCTACTTTGTTTAACTAAGTCCTTTGCCTTCTTGTTAAACTGATTGTCAAACGTATTTAATTCAGCTACCTTTATCTGATTGCTGTTAAGATTAGATTCTTCTGAAGCAAGCAACTCATCTAAATTCTCACCAAGTTTTGTGGATTCAGAAATAAGTACTTCAATTTCTGTTCTGCTAGATTCAATATTCTCTTGTTTTTGATCGATTTGATCTGCATTCATCAACTCAATGTTTGTGATATACTTCTTCTGAGCATCGATTTTAGTATTCAATAGTTCAATCTGATGTGTTAATGATTGAATTTGTTCGTTAGTACGAGTTTGTCGTTCTTTAAGTAAACCTTTCATCTTAGTGAATATATTAATATCTAATAGATCTTCAATAACTTCACGTCTTTCACCAGCACGTAATGCCATAAAGGGAATAAACGAACTAGATCCCAATACAACAACTTGGTGGAATGACTTATGGTTTAACTTAAGGATATTTTGTTCTAAATACTTTTGGTAATCTTTAACGCTAGACGACTGATTAACTAACTGTCCAGCTTGGTAGATTTCAAACTTGCCTGGTTTAATTGAACGATAGATTCTAAAGTCAACATTACCAACGTGGAATTCTACTTCAACTTCACATCGTTTCTTATTGATAGAGTTAACTAATTGATCTTTCTTAATGTCGCGGTGAGGTTTACCAAACAAACCAAACGACAAAGCGTCTAGTAGTGTCGATTTACCTGCACCGTTTTGGCCTACGATTAAAGTTGTAGGAGATTTGTCTAATCTAACGGTGGTAAACTTATCACCAGTAGACAGAAAGTTGCGCCATTTAACAGATTTAAAGATAATCAATTTAAGTTACCTATACTAGTTCTAAGTTTTGAGCTTCAGTATAAAGCTCTCTAAGTTTAGCCTTTAAACTATCGCTATCTAAGTCAGTCGACACAGCATCGACATATGTATCTAATAGCTCTTTTGTATCTTCTAATGAAACCTTGTTATCTTGTATATTTTCGCCTGCATATTCTTCAAAGTTCTCAGCAATCTTAAGCTCGTGTATTGGACGAGACTGGATACCATCAACAAACTTATCAAAACCATATAGGTCTTTCTTATTTACTACAATTAGTTTAACAAACTTGTGATCAAACTGAGTAAGATCTACTTTGCTATAATCATTGTTTACGTCATCCCAATAGAACTTTTTAAATATAGTAATTGGGTTTAGTACTGGAGTAACTACACGAGTCTCAGTATCAAGTACGTGAAAGTACTTAGGATCATCGACATCATTCCAAGTAAACTCCATCTGAGCACCGAGATAGTGAATGTTACCATTGCTCGACTTAGTATGAAAGTGACCTGACATTACAGTCTCAAATCGTTTAAATATCTCTGTAGTCATGCCATGAGGATTCGGCATACCAGGATATAAGTCAAAACCCATAAGCTCTAAATGAGCTCCAAGAAATGGTGCTTTACATTTCTTTATAAAGTCAGTGTATTCTTTATAGTTCTCGTTATTAATCCACGGAACAGCAGCAACGCTTAGACCATCGTAATCTAAGACTGTTGGCTTCATGATGATGTTTACATTGTTCTTAAAATGACCAAGGAGTTCTTTAAGTGCACATAAGTCATTAGTATTCTTGTAAAACACATCATGGTTACCAGGAATAATATCCATAGAGATACCATTATCACGTAATGGCTCTAAGAATACTTTACGGTTATGATTCAATGCTTTAAAATTAACAAATTTGCGATGCTCGTAATAGTCACCTAGATGCAAGATGTTAGTGATATTATTTTCTTTCAAATACGGAAAGAAGATCTCACTATAAAATTGCTCTTGGTAATCAAGGAATATATCGCTTGAATTACGTGCACCACAATGTGTATCAGAAATAATAGCTACTTTCATGATTTAGTCTCGTTTAAGTCCAAAATCCTCAGATTCATCTAAGTCATCTAAGTTATCAAAATCGTCAAAACTCATAAACTCTTCTAAACGCATCTTCTTAGCTGGTGGCTTACCCTTCTTAGAATCTGCATAGTCTTTAATGATTGTATCATTTGCTCGTATTGCACTAATTCTTTCTTTCAGAATATCGATATATGCTTGGGTGTCATTATCCATATCTTCACCCATTTCACTATATTCAATAAACTTGTCAATGCCGACTTGATCAATATATTCCCACTTTAGATCAGACTGCTTCTTCTCTTTAGTGATTCGACGAATAAACGCGAAATAGCATATCTGAGTAAAGTAAGCAAATGCATTAGGCTTACCTGTACGAGTAGCTGCTTCTATATTGTAGTTACCAATAGCCTTTAGACAGTTTTCAACACCATCCATAACCATTTCTTCTTTGTAAGTGTATCGTATAAAGTTTGGCTTATGTGATAGACCATTAGAGATCTTAAGAAAACATTCAGCAATGTATCGAGTTACGACTGGGGCTTCTTCACCTTTTGATATCGCATCATTCATTGAAGCTACGTAATCTACAACAGCATAAGAGAAATCTCTGTTGTTGACGTAATGTGGTTTTTCACGTGGTTTAAGTTTATCGCCCATATTTTAGTTTTCACTATATATTGAATTAATGTATATTATATCATACTGGTACGGAAATGTAAACAAAAAGAGTGAAATGTGGTGAATTAATTTGACCGATAGCCGTTTTGCGTTTTCGGTGTAATGATTGTTAGTATTACATAAAGTTAATGAAAATAAGTGAAAATAAACGTTTACAAAGGAGGGTAACTATGTTATAATAGATTTCTTGATCTTAATACTGATTGATTATGTCCATGATCAGTTAGTATTGAACCTATCATGCTTTATCTTGAAGGAGGGAATGGTGGTGGTAGATGGATGTAATACCGGATACAGTAGTTACATATATCAGTACATACAGCATAGCTGTATTGCAGCGTAGCTGCAAGAGTATAGGTTACTGTAGTATCATATGTTATGCAGCGACAATATTATTTATCAATGCACCGTATCGTTAGCTGAGCACGTACTTAAAGCATCATACTCTGTACGACTATTATTTACTAATGTACTCTTATGTTTACCATATTCTACAGAGTATCCTAAGTAAGTATTCTTAACGTTCTCGTCAACTTCACAGTGACAAATTACTGATTCTCTTGGTATCGTAAAAAGCTTACCACTACCAAATCCAAACCATTCTTCTAATGAATACTCTAACTCGTTCTCTGCGTTCATTTTAGGTATTAAAGTGTATGGTCTTTCAATCATATAATTGCCATCGTTATCACTTACTACGTGACATATGATCTCTTCACAGCTAATCAGCTTAAAATGTCTAATATCTACTTCGTTCATATTTTAATCTCAAAAATCTTATATTTGAACTGTTCCGTAGTATATATCTGAATGCGTTTCCCTGCATGTTTAAGTGTATAGTTCTTTGTCGATTTCCAATGTAGATCATCAGCTATATCAAATACCTGAGTATCACGACCATCATCAGATTTCCGTAAACCACGTCCAATACTCTGTAAAACACGAACTTGAGATTTAGATGGACTTGCAAATATAATGTTATGCAATCTACGAATATTTATACCTGTCGAGAAAGTGCCTACCGAGGCAACTATGATCGCTCCATCTGATTCTTCTGTTATTGCTCGTATAGCTTCTCTAGTCTCTACGTCAGTCTCACCAGATACATAGTACACTTTCTTCCTAGTATTCATACCTTCTAATTTTGTTTTAAGCATTTCATGTAATGGTTTACCATGCTTCTCAACGTAATTAAAAAGAATAAGAGTATTGCCTTCTTGATCTAATGCTAAATTTGTTATAAACTGATTACGCGGTTCATATTGTACTATAAAGTCCAGCTCTTGTTGGTACTTCATTTTTGATACTTCTCTACAGTACTCATCATCGTACTTAAGAAGCAATACGCTGATATCTAAATCAGCTAACGCATGATCATCCATCAATTTCTTAGTTGTAGTTACCTTATATACAGGTCCAAACAAACCTTCTAGTACTAATTGATTAATCTGTGCGCCATCTAACGTACCAGTCGTACCAATGCGATACTTAGCATTATGACATTTTTCCAATATAGAGGTAAGAGATTTTGCTTTAAAGTTATGGGCTTCATCACCGATAACCATACCAAAGTCTTCAAACCATGGAGTTCTTTCTTTGTAGATAGACTGCCATGTGCTTATAATAACTCTATTCTTGATATTATATTTATCTTTACCGCCGTATATCTTATAGCATTGATCTTCAACATTCCATCCTGAGTCAGTTGCCGAATAGTCAGCAAAGTCACTGTACATTTGTTCTACAAGAGATGTTGTAGGTACTATCAATAACACATTGCCATCATTTGCAGCTAAGAATTCTCTCATACATAGATAAATGATTAATGATTTACCTGATGCTGTTGGTGATAATAGCAAAGATTGCTTCTGTTCCATAGCATGAGTAACTGCTACTTGCTGATAATCTCTAGGTTCTATCACTGTTCCTTGAGCAGTTAGTGCAATTTCGCTCAATAAGTTATCAATATCAAACACTTCTTCAGTGTCTGGACGACCATAGAATGAGTTATCTTCTACGACGAGATCGTACTGACGAACATCTGCAAACTCTTTTATATACTTAAAGAGACCAGCATATATTGTTTTAGCTCTAGTATCGAATAATCTAATCTTACCATCCCACATCTTATTGCGATATGCTGGCATAAATTTGTAACCATCAACGTAGAAACAAAAATGCTCAGACAGTTCCATCTGGATACCGGAGTCGGTCTCTATTTCTAAGAATACATGATTCTTTTTCTTTACAATAATTTTATCCATTAAGCACCACTAGTGAATTTAACCCAGTCAACAGCATTTCTAATACTCTGATGCCGCCACTTTATTGATTCCATAATTTCTTTAAGTGTCTCGACAATTAGTTTGAGATACTCCATTTTAGAATCTAGTTCTTGAATATGAGGATCAGCATCGTACATACGATTCATATCACCCTTAAGAACTGATAAACCATTCAATGGATCATATGGCCAACCAAGATCATCGATCTCTTCTTTTGATAGTTTACCATTATAATGCAGCCACTTGTTTTTAAGCAGAACCTTCATCTCGTTATCAGACTTCTTATACCTAAGCTTAGCCAAAGTATAGATCTCTAAATATTTTCCATGCAGTTTAGCAGAATCTCGAGAAGCTTCATCATAATTCATCTCATCAATCTTACTATCTCTCTTCCACATTTCTAAGATCTGTTCTAAATCAAGTGGGTTTGCCATATATGTTCCTCAATAAGTAGATTATAATATTATTTATATCACTTCAAAATATGTGAATTTGAACGTGGCTGTTGCCTGTAGATATTCAACATCGCTTGTGCCAGCATCAAACTCTAAAGCATCTAAATTAGTTGGAAATAATCCAGTAAATCTAACAGTCTTTGATGAATTATTATGACTTGTAAGTATATGCAAAGTCGCATCAGATCTCAAATCATCGTCTGATTGAGCTAACGAGTGCATCCAATTAAAGACTTCTAAGTAGTTATCCATATCTTCAGTTACACTAAAACGAATGCTCAGTGTATCAAAATTGATGCGATCGCCTGGTTCTGCGTAGTTAACAGACTTATATGAACTTGCAGCTTCAGATAGCGAAAGACTTGGAAGAGTTACAGCATTGGCAAAGTACTCTAAATTTGGATAATTTGCAACTTTTAATCTAAATCCAACAGGACTCAATAGATTCTTATTGCATGTAAGTGTTGTTGACATTGTAATCACCGTTATGTATTAGTTCATTATTATTTATACACGGATCCGAGGCAAAAGAAAGGGCAGCCGAAGCTACCCTTCTTTATGTAACTATTACTTATTAAGTAATTTCGAAATTACGCACCCGATACAGAAAGGATGTTAGCAACTTTGAAAGAACGGAAGTAAGTATTTTGACGAACCGCACCAGATACGAATGGGTTAGCAACTTTACCGTAACGAGTCTTGAAACCAATTTTTGGTTGGAAGGTCGAAGGATCAACTGCACGAACCATAGTTAATGGAACGTAAGGGCAGTAGAAGTAACCAGCATCGTATGGGTTAGTACCACGATAGCCAACAGTAACATAATCGATACCAGCATATGGATCAACATATACTTTAATACGACCGTTAAGAAGACCAGCGAAAGTGTTACCAGTAACATCTACTTGTAACTCATTACCCATAGCAGGTGTGTAGTCTAATACGCCTGAAGCAGCAAGAGCAGAAGCAACATCAGAAGAAACGATAACGAAGTTACCTTTACCACGACGAGTTGCTTTAGCGATAGCGTTAGCTTCAGTTTCAATTTGCATGATTAATGCTTTGAATTTCTCTGCAGACCAGCGACCATCAGCATCAGTTGAAAGATCGAAAGTACCGTTTGCAGCAGTGTTAGCGCCAGTAGCACCAAGAACAGCTTGAACATTGATATCGCGAACGATTTCACGGTTGATTTCAGAAAGAATTTCAGCAGATAAGATATTTGCTAATTCAGCTTCAGCGTCTAAACCATGAACAGCTTTAAGATCTTGAGCTAATTCCATAGTGTATTCAGCTTTAAGAGCACGAGTAGTAGCAGTTACAGTAGTCTTGTCGATGCTGAAACCCATTTCGTTAGGGTTAACTGCTTCGCCAGTTGCTGTTGCCATACCTTGACCAGTAACAAATGCATCATTGATGCCGTCAGCTGGAGTAGTATCAGTACCACCGAATGGATCATCTCCACCGTGTGCCACAGCAGTATCACCAGAGAAACCAGTATCAGCTTCGTTGAATAATGCTTCATCACCATCAGTAACGCCAGAATCAGTAGTTTGGTACTCAGACTTCATAGCGAAGATAAGACCAGTAGGACCACTCATTGGTTGAACGCCAGCAATATCATAAGCGATAAGGTTAGGCATTGCACGTCGTACTAAAGAGATAAGTACTGGATCAAATCCACCAGTAGCTTGGCTAGGTGAAGAGTCAGCAGATACTGTATCTTCGTTTAAAGAAAATGAACCATGAGAATTGCTTTCTTTAAGAGCGATTTCTTGGTTTTCTAATAACTTTGCAGTTACAGATTTTTTGTATTTATCAGCAATCGCAGGTGCGTCGCCATGATCAAGGACTGGTGCCCATTTTTCAGTTAAGTTTTGATTTCCACCGAACATAATGTTCTCCTAATAGGAATATTTAATTAAATTGTTAAGTTTGTCGACTAACAGGTATATTTATACCTACTTAGTCTTTGACATTGCTGTCATGTATCGAGCCATATCACCAGATACTGTAACTACGTCTGCTACGTCTTCTGAGATCAATTCAACTTCAGATGTTGTTGAATTATCGCCAGCGAAGAACGATTCTTTAACTGTCTTAGCTTTCATTTCGAAAGATTCAGCGTCAGAGTAATCTACATCTTCTAATAAAGAAGCTAGTTTTTCGGCTTCTGTTGTGGCTAGACCTTCAGATTGACGACGAACGATATCTGAACGAGTACTTTCTTGTACTTGACCAAATAATGCTACGTTATCTTCTGTGGTTTTATTTAACTGTTCTTCTAGCTCATTGACTTGGTCAGTTAATTCATCAACTAAGTCAACTTTACCTTCAGGTACAGAAACATAATGCTCTTTAAACACAGTTTGTAATGAAGTCATAAAGTCTTCAGCAATCTCAGTGCGTAAACCACCTTCAATAGCCAAAGCATTTTCAGTCATCCAAGTATCAACCGCATAGCTTAAGTAAGCATCTACTTTTTCTACGAGGTCAGTTTTGAATGATGCAACTTCTTCTTCAAGTTGGACAGCGCTTTCAGCTTCAATACGAGCAACTTCTTCAGTTAACTCAGCGTTGAAAATTTCAGCTGCTTTCTCTTTGAATTCTTCTGAAAGAACTTCGTCATCATCGATAGCAGATTCAATAGTATCTTCAGATACAACTGACTCAGCTTCAACTGCTACGTCTTCCTTTCTTACCATTGAAGCATAAATTTTCTTAGCTTCATCAGTATTTGCTTTCTTTAACATGTTAACTGCGGCGTTTAAGATACCAGCTTTGGTTGATGGTACTGCATCTTCATCGACTTCATCTTCGTCTTCGTCTTCTTCATCATCTTCGTCTTTATCAGACGCTTCAGATACGACTTCAACTTCGGCAACTTCTTCGATTTCTTCTGCAACCATTTCCTCGGCAGGAGTCTCAGCAACTTCTTCGGCTACGTCTTCAACAGTATCTTCCGATACAGTTTCTTCAGTAACTTCAGCTTCAACTTCAACAGTATCTTCTGCAACGACTACTTCTGTCTCTACAGCTTCAACCAGATCGGTCTCAACAGCTTCGATGTCTTTATTTTCTAAATCAGACATATAACTCTCCTAAGAGTTTTTAAGTTTAGAGAGGAAAGTTTGAAATGCTTTAATCTCAGTCTCGGTCGAATGACCAGCTGGAGCATTTTTAATTTCAGTCTCAATTAATTCAATTTCTTGAGGTTTAAGGATACCATTATCCCAGATCCAATCTACACCTTCCATTATACCATTAACAAAAGCTTCTGGTGCTGACGGATCTTGTACAATGTCTATAGTGGCAAGATGAAAATCCTTACCAACATATGTGTTACCATCCTTACGACGCTCAAGACTACCCATACCACGACTTGATACACCAAGCTTAACACCACCTTCAAGAAGACCTTCAACGATCCGGCCCATAGGAGTTTTAAGAATTGATGCTTTTCCTATAATATCACTACCATCAAAATACAGGTCAGTGATCTTATGTGAAACTTTATCCAAGTTAATTGAAGGACCTTCTGGGTGATTTAATTCACCAACAGCTCGTCCTGTCATAACTTGAGTTGTAATGTATTTTTGAACAGCTGATTTCATTACTTCGCTTTCATAAATACGACCATTACGATTCTTTTTATCTGCTTGCATGAATACGCCTTCAATAGCATATGACTTGCCAGCATCTGTGTCTTCAGTGAGTACGTTATAATCACTTTCAACGAATTCCGATATCATCTTCATTATTATTATTCCTTATCCTTAATCTTCAACGTCAGTAGACTCAGACTGAACAAATACTGGACCATTCATAATCTCAGTAGTTGCGGCTCTAACAGCAGATCTCGCTACTGTTAATTCCTTAATAGCATCAGAGTACGCTTTCACTGCAAGGTCTCTTTTCTTGCTAACGCTCTTAATATGAGAAACCATCTTTTTATTTTTAGCTGGATCATCAGGTTTAAATGAATGGTTAGGAAAGTCAGCCAACGCAGCAATTGCATCTTGAATTTCATTAACACCTGACGCAGTATCTACTTTCTTAATAGTATCAACAAGCTTCTTTGTTGTTAATACTTTTTTGCCTTCTTCGAGCTCAACAGCTTGAGGTTTAGCAGATTCACGTAAATCTTTAAATGACTTCATTACAGTTCCTTGTCTATTTCGGCTTCAGTATTACCATACATATTACTAGCGATTTCGATCTTTTGCGCATCTAATGCACCAGATACTTTATCACCAAGAGCTAGATCAAAACTAGCTTTAGCCTTGGCAGTATCACCATTAGCTAAATCGTTAATAAGATTTTCAATAGACATACGTTACCTCGTTATATTTATTTATACTAGACGTCCAGATCATCTAGATCGTCTTCTGGTTCTTCGGCCTTTTCTTTTTCCATTTGAGCATTCATTACTTCGATTTCATCATCGCTCTGTTGAAGTACGTTCTTACGAACCCAATCTCTAGAAACGTACTGACCAACATATTCATCTAAAGTTGCAAGCATTTCGAATCGCTCTCTACGAATCTCGTTAGTCTTAAGTTCAGCGAAGTGGTTATCTTCAATAAAGTTAAAATTAATGTTAGACCTAAATTCTTTCCAATCTTTTTCTGTGATAACACCTTTAAGTAACAGCTGTGTTTTCAGTAACTGCAAGAATATACTAGAAAAACGAGTGCGTAGTCTATCAACAAACTTCTTGAATTTAACTTCGTCTCTGTTTATCTCTGATGCTCGACCTAATGCAAACGTAGAATCTTGTTCCATGCGACTAACCGGAACATTTAAAGATCTATACAATCGCTTCTGGAAATAGACAATATCATCTATTTGTCCTAGGTTTTCACCACCAGGTAGTGTAGAAATCTCAGTACCTCTACCACCTTCTCGTCTTGGTAAGAAGAAATCTTCTAACATAGACATATGTTTCTTATCATTCTGCATTTCGCCAGTGTTCGCATCATATACTAGTTTGTTACGATACTGGTTCATAATACCACGTAAATATTCTTCAGCCTTACCTTTCTGTAAGTTACCAACATCAATATAGAATATACGACGTTCTGGTGCTCGTGATATACGATAGATTACTAATGAATCTTCCATCATACGAAGCTGATTTACTGGTTTAACTGCCTTATGTAAATACGAAAGAGTGCGTTTGCGACTAGCATCAGTAACACCTGAAGTACAATAAGCAATCGCGTCTTTCTTAATCTTTAATCCTTCTTTAGCTTCTGGTGAATCTTTATAGATGTAGTAGTCATTATTGTCTACGTATACTTTAGCACCAGTCTTAGGATCATTTTCTTCAGTAACTTCTTTTACCTTGCTGAGTTTAGTCGGATCAATATACCGTAACTCTTTAATGCCAGCTTTCTGATTAGCATCGTCTATCATAATATGATATGGTAAGCGACCATCGACATACCATTTACGGAATATATCGTGACCAAACAGATTGAAGTCCATTAACTCCAATACTGTATCAAATTCTTGTCTGATAATCTTTTTGATTTTATCTGAGACGTCTACCGCATCAAGTACGATATTTACAGGTTGATCTTTATCACCTACAATTGATTCATTAACTATATCTTCTATTGCTCCATCACATTCAGGATGCATAGCAATGTCACGATATTTACGAATCATATCGCGATCAGATTTAGCCTTATCTCCGTCTAAGTCAACGTAAGAACCAAAATGAGAACCACCACCGACAATAGTACCAGTAGCATCTTCTTCTGTCTTAGGAACAAAGGATGCAATATCCTTTTCCTTATCACCTTTACGTTTTATATCGAAGCCAAAAAATGTTGCCATTGTAATCTCCATTAGCAAGAGGGCTAGACGATTCTAACCCTCTGTACTAAATTATTTATACAACCCTACGAAGTGACTCCGGTCGCTTCCCAGTATTGTACTTGAAGCTCAACTGTAAATTCTTCGATAGTGTTCTCAGAATCATAGCTAAGATCAATAGCTCCTAAGTTAGTTGGGAAAGTACCACGGAAGTCATAAGACTTAACCACTGTACCGTCTTTAGCTAACTGTTGAACTGTCATATCTGCTTGGTACGCAGTTGGATCAGTAAGTCCAGTATTATTTTGATGCTCATTAATACCATTCATCCAACGCTCAAAAGCATTTCGAACACTAAATTCTACATCATTGATAACTGTAAGAGTTAATGGTTCGAAAGTACGATCACCAGCAATCTGAAGCTGACGACCACGGAATGGAATAGTAATTGGAGCGATAACAGATGAAGGAAGCTGAGCACCTTTACATAAGAAAGATGTTAGTTCAACATCACCCTGAGCATAACCTGGAAAGTTACAAATAACTTTAAACATGTTAGCACGGGCACCACCGCCTGTTAATTTTGATTTGAAATCATCTACGCCTAAAATAGCCATTTTTTAATATCCTCTAATTAAGAACCGGAGATTTCAGAGAAATCCACACCAGTTCTAGTTGCGATAAAGTTAAGAGTGATAAAGTTAATAGAACGCGCAGGTTTAACATAGATGTCAGCAACGAAACGGTTACCATCAACTACTTCACCAGTATTGTTAGTAGAATCACATATAACTGCGAAATCAGTAACACCACGACGACCTTTAATATCACGAAGGAAAGGTTCAACCATATTACGGAATTGAGCCTGTGTGAATTCATCATTGAACTCGAATAGTTGAGCTCTTGCTGCTTTAGCAATAGCTTTTTCCATTACGATGAATAAGCGACGAACATTGATACGATCAAATGCTGATGGACGAGCTAGTAACGTCTTATCACCAAACAATTGAATACCTTCACCAGCAAAAGCAACTAATGGATTAACACGAGCTTGATATAATTCATCACGCTGAGCACCAGTTGGATTAAAAGCTAGTTTGGTTACACCTAATACAGCACCACGAGTCTGACCAGCTGGAGAGAACCAAGTATCAGCAACGTTATCTGTGTTTGCACAAAGACCAGCAACATGTCCATATGCAGGAATGTTACGATAAACGTCATTGTATTTGTCATAAACATAAAGAGCTGAGCTATCAGCAACGCCGTACGAAGTACTAGTTAGACCGTTGGCCCAAGCAATAACATTAGCAGCTGAAGTAGCACCAACAGTATCTATTGTAGGAGGAGAAACAAAAGCCATAACGTCCTTGCGAGTTGTTGCAAGATCGATAATATATTTTGAGTTAGTAAATGTTCCAGCCGCTGTATCTAAACCACCAAATAATAGGTTTACATCAACACTTTCGGCATCTGCAAATAAGTCTAAAGCTAATTGTAATTCGCCATCAGATGGTGAATGATCATCAGCACCTGTAGTCATAGTATCACTAGTTACTACATCACCTGTAAATGTTGAATCACCATCAAGCAAAGATCCAGCATCACTTAACGATGAATCATGATCCATGAACCAAACGTACTTAGATAACTTATTGACGACATCTGCATAGTAGTTACTAGAACCATCAGATTTTTTAGCATTAGATGCTTGAGATAGGAACTCATAAGTTTCAAGAACTGTACCAGCCGTACCAGTGAATACACCAGCACCATCAACTACAACGACATGAATTTCATCACCCGCAGTTGGCGCGCCAACTTGCTCAGCATATTCAGAAGTAGCAGGCTTAGCAGAGAACTGACTCTTATATGCCCAAGTATCCCATGCAGCTGTAAGACCACCAGAAGCTAAATGAACCTGTAGTCCATTACCTAATGCACCTGGATATTTAGCGGCCCAAGAACCCCAAGTAGCAAGGTCAGTAGTTGCATGACCAGCTAAGTCGTACGCAGATTCATTGTTGATAGTAAGGGTAGCAGTACCAGCAGCATTAGCGTTAACATGACTCGCGTCAGCGATACGAACAACTTTTAATGCAGAACCATATAGCAAAAAGCCAGCAGCAGGTAGAAAGTATTTTGCGGTAAGGTCTGAAGGTTGCCCAAACACAGATGCTAATTCTTTTTCAGAACCAACAGTAGTAATTTCAGCAACGGGACCCCAATTAAATGCACCAACAGTACCACCAATAGATGATGAAACAGCAGGAACAACGTTTGTAGCGTCAATCTCTTTTACATTGACACCCGGCGATAATTGAAAAGCCATTGTGTTTTCCTCGTCAATAGTTTATAGTATGAGTTCATAATAAGGTTATTCTTCAACTACATATATTTATAATATACCGGATTTCTAGAAACTGAAATCGTTATCAACCTGCCAGGTAGTGCCAGCTGGAGTTTCATATGTTTCTTTCTCTATGGGGGCATCCTGACTACCAATAAGACCAAATGGTAACACGTCTTCTTGAATAGCAGCTAGCTGTTCCCTGTAGAGCATATCTTTCATTTCAATATTAGTCATTCCTTCAAATATGTCAGTTGTAGCAAACCAACCAAACATAACTAAGTTCATCACTAAATCATCATGATTATTGCCAGTAGCTGCATAACTTGTACCTTTTATGGCAAAAGTAGTGAGCTCCTGGATTGTATGTATATCATGTATAATGAGCTGGCCTTGCTCAATAAAGTCCTTAATAGTAGAACAACCAATACGCTTGACTTTCTTAGTCATAGTCGCACCAAGCATTCCTGCTTTAACTGTTGATTCTACAAACATATTCTCATATTCGAGTTCGTGCCACATACCATTACAAACTATAGAACCCTGGTCGTTAGACTCTATAATGACATATGCTTCGTTATACGTTGTTGCATATTTATATATAACATCTGGTAACAGCATCGGAGATATGTTGTTATCTCTAAATATAGCAACCTGCTCAAATGGTCTACACGTCACGTCGATTATATTGAATGTCGAATAATCTTGACCTCGTCCTTTAGATACATCAACCATCATGACGTATTCGTGACCTTCTTTAGGTATCTGATAAATGAACGTATTATCAATTATATGTTTTGGCTCAGATGATAATAATCCCATTAATGCGTCAGACGCTATAAGACTATTGCCTCTTCCTATAAAATGGTTACCAAATTCTTGGTCAAACTGCAGAGCAGAAGTATTAGCTATTGTTTGTTTTTTCCATGCTTCATCTCGACCAGGTACATCAAACCAATCTACTCTAAAAGGAGCATAATCGTTTGAACCTGAATTAGCTCCCTCCCATATCTGATGATATACATTGCCTATACCGTTAGCTGTGGATGCTATTATGATCTGTGTTTCTTTACCAGACGATACAACAGGATATGTTGACGTATAGAACTCAGCATCATTATCAATAAACGCAAATTCGTCTAAGAATAAAAGGTTGATAGACATACCACGAATAGATGATCCGGAGGTAGCAGCCGCCACTATCTTAGAGTGATTTGAAAATTCAATAGAGCCTTTGTTTAATGCCTTACAGCCAGGTTGTAAGAAAAATGGAAGATTTTCTAGGGCTAATGTTATACGAGAAAGCATCTCTCTAGCTGTTGAGCCTTTGTTAGCTAAGATAGCTATTGTTTTTTCAGGATGGAATATTGCATACCATAATAGGTATATAACAGAAGAAATCGATTTACCAGATTGTCTACATGCAAGAACTACAGAGAATCTATTCTCTTTAAAATGCTTAAACATTTTCTCCTGATACGGATATAACTTAAATGGTACTAAGCCATCATCTAGATTGATTACCTTAGCGTACTTACACGCAAAATAACCAGGATCATCCATGCACGCTTGATATTCTTGTACCTCATCAAGTGTAAAATCCTGTTCAACTCCGTCACGTTTAACGTTAGGGTTACCTAAATATCCTAAATCGCCATTCTTAGTTTGCATTAATCATCCTTATCCTGATCAATAACAATTCCGCTTTCAGCTTCTTCTTCTTTTTCTTGCTTCTTAGCATCTAATAACATTCTTTGTAGATCACTAGTACTACCAACGAATACATTGTTATTTGTTACTGCTCTAGCCTGTACTTTTTCACCCTTAACTGCTGCTTTTTCTTTCTGCAACTTCATTAGTTTATCAGCAACATTGCCGACATCTGTTATAGCTTTAGATAATACCTCAAAAGCTCTCGGATGTTCTGTTTCTTTAGCTATCTCTGATAGACTATTAATAGCCTTTGTGCCAGTTAGCATTAATTCTTTATAAGTCTGTCGAGCTAAAAGGTAATCTTCGTCCACCTCAGCTTCTATCCTATCAATTGGATCATCTGGTAAATTCTCAGATTGCACTTCAGCCTTTTTCATCTGAGCTTCTAGGCTTTTAGCCATAAGAGCTTTTTTATCGCCATCGTCAAACATTTAAGTACCTGTGTTGTCTGGATCTGATATTGTGGTAACTATAGTATAGTCATCAACAATGCCAGCAGTAGTCGGATTGATCTCAACGCCCATAGCCACTAACATATCTGATAAACCAGGGTTACTAGCAAAGTTAACATCAATAGATTTTATAATGCCTGTCTCATTCGTTGGACCATAAAACTTCATTTTCATTGTAAAATCTAATGTATACACTAATACTCTACGTTCAGCAATTTCACCTTCATAGTCATCGGCAATTGCTACTGAGTTTAGTACTATTGGAACATCTTGTGAAAACGTCATATCGTCAATAGGATTAATAGCAATGGTATATTCAGGTTGAAAGTAAGGAACGATTTGTTCTAATACCTGTAAACCATCGTCTTGGTTTTTAGCCATTATATTCAGCTGCATTCCAATGTTATATGCAACCGCATGTCTGATAGTTTTAACCTTAGTTGGATCATCGCTGCTTTCTGAACAAGCAGAAGATAAGCCCTTCTGTAGCTTTTGATTAGTGTCTAAGTCGAGTGACGTAATCTCAAATGACATACGAGGCAATTTGATCGCCATCGATGAGTCGTCATCTAGCTGTTGGTCAATTCTAGCTAAAAACTTCTGTTTAGGACCATAAGCCAAAGGTACCTTGATCTGATTTAATACACCACCAGCGCCGTTCTTGCGAATGATAGTAAGGTTATTAAACAGTGTACCAAAGACAGCAACAGTCTTTCTCATTGTAGCATGATAGAAATGTGAACCAAACATTTAGAAAGTCTCCGATGGATCGCCGAACGGGTTAGATTCAGAGAAGTCGATTATGTTATCTGCTTCTATTTCAAAATCTACATTGCGTGCTTGCTTGTCTGAGCTAAAGCTTTCATCATCAACTATACCATAAACTTTAGTTATAGTTAAATCTGAGTCTGTTTCTTGACCTCGTGCACTGTTATCAGATGATACATAGAAGTCTCTAGCCTTATCCGTACCTTCAACACCAATATTAGAAACATATATTGTCGCAGTAGTATCTGTTAGCTTCTCTACTTTTTGTACTTCGCCATAGACATACACACCAGCAGAACCTTCTAATGTAGGTAACACTGTGTATTGTCTAATCTGTTCACCAACATGAGGAAAGATAATATCATTGATTGTTACATCTAGACCAACCTGATATGATACCTCTTTTTGCCAATTGTCAATTTCACCGACATTAGTATCAAACTGTTCTTCATTATATTCGTATAACGAACATCGTAACTTATAAACTGGAAGATCAGAAAGCTGATAGAAAGGCTGCTCATGTTCAACATGGCTGATCTCGAAGAATTTAGCAGACATTGGCAAGTATAGTATATCACCTTCTTCTGGCGTAGATTCTACTATCTCATTATTCCAAATACCAACAAATTGATTCCATCGTCGACGCGATAATATGAACGTAGCCTCATCACGTATCTCTAAACCAAATTTACTAAGTAGATCACCTTGTCCATCGAAACCATCTGTATTTTCGATGTAAGCTTCAATCATATATGCATCATCAAACTTAGACGCTATATCTTCACCTAAAATATTATCACGTCCAATTAATGTTCGTGGGAGATAATAAACATCTTGACCAAAGATCCGTAAGGATTCAATGATAAGATCTTCATATAGATGTTGTTCGCTTTCAACTGATTGCGATATGTATGTATTACGTGGCATAATTTTTATCCAGAGAAGAAGTCAACAGGCAGTTCCCAATTTAGACGAGCTTCTTCTTGGAGTTCTTTTAACTCTTCAGTAGCTTCGTCGAACATTTGTTGACCATTAAAAGTTACACCACCTGGCATAACCATTCCTTCGAACTTCTTGAGGTTAACTCCCCATTGTCGTTTTATTAACGCTGTCGCGTATTTCTTTAAGTAGTAATCATTATAGACATCAACGTAGGTATCAGGATCCATAACTCTGTCGCATTCAATAATGATATAATCATCAACTTCAACTTCAGTTACCCAATTCATATCAATGCGTAATGTATTTCGATGACGATTCCATTCAATATGTTTAACACCATCGTCTATAACTTGACCCATGAGAGACATATGTTGCATTCTCATTTCATAGTCTAGTAAGCCACCACCAAAGTTTACATTAAACAAATCATTCATATGCATTTGGTATTTAACACTAAACATGCTAGTACCATTTGAGTTATCATTAAGCGGAAATACTCGCATGATGTTTTGAATATGATCAGTGAGACTAATATAACCATTAGTTATATCATCAGCCGTAACCTGGTGTTTAAGATACACTCGTTCAACGGCATCAGAATGATACTCTTGATAGAACTGTAGTGCTTCATCTATTCGATCGTCAATCTGATCGTCGTCTACGTTCACTTCAATAACGGGTGCACCGAGATTGCGTAGACAATAGTCTATTAGCGTTGCTTTTGAAGTTGGCTTTGCCATACTATCCTCTTATATTAATTACTTATTGTATTATTTATATGCTCCAGAAGAACACTATGGGCTAACCATAGTTATGCCCGTGCCTTCTACAGAGTAAACAAATGTATCTATTGCTGTTAGTATTATATGTCCACCAGGTGCAACACTAAAATTATCGTAACCTGTGCCGATATTAATTGAAGTAGATAAAACGGGAGCTGCACCGGTATAGGTAAGCAAAACATAATAAACTGGCCCAGTGTAATTTGCGCTGCCGGCAAGATAACTATCAACGTCTATTATTATATCAGAAGACGCATCAGCCGATATATTTACATACTTCCAAGACGTACCAACTTCTATGGCGTCATACACGGGATACGGAAGAGATACAACAAGATCTGTTGTTGTGCCAGCTGCTTGATAATGGTAATATGTTGTATTTTGATTACCTGTAGCTTGGCTAAGATCCCATGTCGACCTAGGAGTACCAGTAAGACCATTACCTCCATTAAGAGAACCACCGGCCAGTGAAGCTGTTAATAATGTGCCACTTGTATTAGGAACATATAGTGTGTTATCTTGCGTTGGCGTTAGAGCTTTGACTTCGCTGCTAAAACCTCCGCCGCCACTCTGCCAATATTTTAATCCTTGATTCACCGCCCTACCGAAATTAACAAAATTGGTCGATGCCTGAGGTAAGTGAATGCCATCACTATCTATACTAACTGTTACCTTTTCTAATACAGCATTGTTATCATCACGACCTTCATCTGCTGTCGTACCATCAGCAACAGAGAATGTAATTTCTCCCTTTACTACGCCAGAATTTGTACTACCTGTATCTTTTATTGTCGAAGCTATGCGGCTGTAGACTTTTTGATCACCAAGATAGTTATCTCCTTCCCATACTATAGCTCCTAATTCATCGCTAACCGCACCAATGCCTTGATCCCGTGTCATCTTTATTTCAGGCAAATAGTTCTGATTGTCTACTGTTGATTTTAGCTCTAGATTACCGTTTAACTCTAAATCGCCATTTAACTCTAAACCACCACTGATATCGGTAAAAGGAGAAAATGTAAGAGTGCTTCCGTCTGTTTTATCTATGGTGAGTGTATTACCATCTACGCTTATTGCAGCGTCATGAACTCCCCCAAGGGTATCAACAGCATCTCCAGCTGCATTTAAGGCATAGAGATTACCATCATGGGTATTAAGAGCCAGCTCGCCAGCAGTAAGGTCAGTTATAAGAGGAACAGCGCCCGGAGTACTAGAACGCTTGATTTTTATAATTTGTGACATATGTTACCTATAATTATAGTATCTTAAGGTTATTTATATCAGTCAGAAAGGTCTTATTTAAGTTTAAGCTCAACAAGATGTGATCTTATCGATTCTTTATTGAGACTATATAAGTCAGGTCTGCCCATTCTAGACATTACCCAATATTTAACTGGAGTCTTTGGATGACAGTATAACATAAGAGATTCTATGTCTTTAGATTTAAGAAGCGTATGAAACGATTCTGCTGATGTTGTTTTTAAAACATCTGAGTTTGTCGATATCATATTAGTTATTTGGTATTTGTTATCTTTAAACACTACACCAGTTACATATCCAACGATTTCATCTGTTTCTTCAATATATATTTCTAATATTAATTTGTAGTCACCATCAAAACGACTAAGTAGAGTATCAATATCAGAAAACTTACTGTTTAAATCGATACGTTCCTTATGAGATTCGTATACTTTAACAAATTGATCTTTATCTATGCTGTATGATTCTCTAATATTATACATTATATCGCTGTCCTAATTATTACCAGGTTGGTTCCATCAATAGTCGGATTGGCCCAATATTGCCCAGAATTCCCAAAGGTCCAGACACTATTATAATTGTCAGCTGCAGTGTTTGAATCCGCTACACCGTCCTCATCGAAATCTATATCCCATCCGCTTTGATTATTCGCGAAAGCAAACACCGTTGATGTTGCAGCGTTATGCGTTATTGATACTATATCGCTCTCGAGAAGATCACTATTTGGATCATGCAACGATAATTTAATGCCAGATATACTTGAATGTTCAAAACTTGTAATCCTATACTGTGTTCCGCGTATTAATACATATTCATTATCAACTTCGCCGAAGGTCTCAGTCTGTGTCAAGTACCAGTTGTCATATTGTCCATACCTAGGATCAGTTACATTTGTTATTGGATCATCACCTAACCTACGATCGTAACCCCATACGTCTGCTATTTTATTTTGATAGAGACTAATATTAAACGTGTAAACACCTACATTAGCTACTAAGGGATTGACATCAGAACCAGCGGCTGCCACCATGCCAAGTTGTGAAACATTAATCATTATGATAACCCATTGCCAAAAATAACCCAATGAGGATTTCCTGCTACAGTAGTCCTTAATACCGAAGCTACCCCGCCTGAAGCTAATAGTCTAGCACCTAGCGGTACTGTACCGGTTCCTCCAGCGAATGACAATGAACCACCCGCACCAGGACTAATAATTAACTGTTCAGTACTAATATTGACTATAGCATACTCTAAACCTAGATCACTGGAATCTAATGTTATACCATCGCCTACTTGAACATCGTCTAATATTAAAGTATTACCATTACCATGTGTAGTTATAACATCGCTTAGGTTACGAAGAGCACCTGAATTATTAGCTAATGTCTTATGAGTATCTGCTCCAACAACTTCGTGTATTCTGTTTTCAGTGGCAAGTGCAGTAGTAAATTGAGCATCAGTAGCAGCATCAGTAATTACAGTCTCAATTGATGTAATAGGAGTAACAGATCCACCACTTGCATCAATTACAAATGAAGCAGTTTTAACGACATCAATATGGTTATTAGCATCGACAATCATCGCGCTATCTAACGTATTTATTCCTGCTACATGATCAATTAGATTTATATATGCACTACCACCAACGACACTAACACCATCAACACTATCACCAACAAATAATTTACTACTCTGTGAGTTATATGCTAACTCGCCTACAGCTAGACTAGTTGGATCAGACGAAGAACTGGTAGTAGTAACATTAATAGTTGTTCCTTTATTAGACACATAATCTCCACCCGAAATAGTAAGAGAAGGATCTAATAGCTCTGATGTGACGTGATACTTTTGAGTAGTGATATCGTATTTAATCATACCACCATCAGCAAGATTTACATTAACAATATCGCTGATATCGCCTATACTACCAGAGGCTTGTATAGAAACAACCTTTGCCGTGATTTCATTTCTACGTGACATTAAGATGTAACTCCTGCTGTAATTTCAAATTGACCTTCTAATACTCGTGTTCGTGTTCCACCACTGGCTACAGCAACAACATCATAGACATATCTTCCTGCTTTCATTGAAGCAGTCACAGTATTTGCTACGTTGATTGATATAACACCGCCAGTTATATCAATCAAATTTACAGTCACAGGATATACTGTGGTTGCCGCATATGATTTCTTAATCGATGCAGTAATAGTATAACCAGTTAAGTCTATATTGGAATCTGTAGCATCCACTAATTGAACCTTAGCTGCAAAATCGCTACCTTGATCTGCTGTTAGCTTAGAATAAACCGCCATTCTTATTTTCCTTTTAATTCTTCAATCATTAATCGAAGTTCTTTGTTTTCTTCTTTAAGTTCTTTTATAGCCTCAATCATGAGAGAAGATAATTGGTTATAGTCAACTGCTTTGTAGTCGTTACCTTCAAAATCTTCAGTCTGCTTTACGGCCTGAGGTAATACTTTTTCAACGTCCTGTGCAATAACACCTGCTGATTTGCCACGACCATTTTTCCAGTCGAACTCAACTCCGTTAAGTTGACATACTTTACCTAACGCGTCTTTGACATTAGTGATATTTTCTTTTAGTTTTCTATCAGACGAAAGTGAAGTACTAAATGCAACAATATCACCTTTGACCCGTAAGCCATCACTATCGATAGCCATTTCGGTAGAGTTTGCAACTCGCGTTGTAATTATTGTATCTTCGAATATGTTATAACTATTATTTGAGCCTGATACTGCCTGGGATGTGGTTAATCGGTGATCGTCTTTCAACTTAAACGCGTTCGTAGTCGAGTTGAGGCTAAGACCGCCGAATGCTTCACTTGTATATGATTCACCACCAGTAAATGTGATAATCTCTTCTGAACCACCTGTGTTTGTTTGTCTCGTTAGACTTAATACATCACCATCAACTGAAGCATCAACTATATTACCAGGTTCAAGCCTAATCTGATTAGCAACAAGATCTAAATTAGCACCGACTGAATACGTTGTATTACTTGACGAGATAGTATATGAACTGCCTGTTCTTGATATTGACGTTGCACCTGAACCGCTAATGTTAATTGTACCACCATCGTCAAGATCAGCACCAGTGCCTCCATCATGACCAGTCTTTATAGCATAATGATTAGCATCATTCTCAACACCTGTTATATCAAGCATTTCTTTAGCTTCAGTCACTGATAACGCTGACATGCTACCTGAACCGACCGCTGTTCTACCGAAAAACGTATCAGTCGCAACTGAAGGTAACATTGATGTTAGAACTTTACGAGCTCCTATTGTAGAAACTCCAGCTGTTGTTATTGCAACATCACCACTAGCAGAATAGTTCTGTAGGTATCTATTATCAAAGTCATATGATTCAACAGCAGTGATATGACCTCTAGCATTAGATGTAATTGCAGTAATTGCAGTACCATCGGGAGAAGCATCAGCACTATCAACGCGAGCAATATCATCATGATCAACTGTCAATGTCTTACTAGTATTATTACCACTAATAGTGATATCATCACCACCCACAATTGCAATAGAGTCGTCTCCATTTGCAGCAGATACAGTAGTACCATCATTAGTAATTACACCAAAACCATGAACATCAGTGACCGAGAAATCAATATCATCTGATCCATCTTGATGTGTGATAGTTATACCGCTCTTACTACCACCTGAAACCATAGCTCCAACAGCGTCATAGATTGCCTCTGTTAGATCAACGTTTGCAGTACCATTAAAGTAATGGTCAACAGAGTTAACTGTAATATTTCGTCCATTTGCTAACTCAGTAACCGTAGCAGCATTACCGTTAAGTTCACCAATAAATGTTCCAGCAGTAAGGGTACCGCCGTTTACTGTAGGATTATATGTTAAGTTAGCTGCATGATCATTAATATTACCATTAGAATCAAGGAACGCTATATCCATATCTGCATTAATCGAAGATGCATCTATAGGAGCGACAGCATTTGATATTGTAGAATTAGCAGTTAATAGTCTAACGTAACTTCCAGTACCTGGATTAACTTGCCATGTATCAGTACTTTCATCAAATACAAGTTCAGCATTTGCTTCGTCTCCTCGTTCAATTGAAATACCTGATTGAACAACTGGAGGAACGCCGACAACATCAGCATTTAGTACAATATTATTATCACCAATGTTAACAGTAGTACTATCGACGAAGTTAATTGTACCGTCTACGTCTAAGTTTCCACCAATATATGCGTCGCCTTCGACATGAAGATTTCCATCACCTGGATCAGTACTAGTTGTGCCAATTCTTAGTGCATCGATTCGAGCATAGTCATTAACGAAAAGATCACCAGCTATTGTAACATCATCCGGTAACCCAATTGTTACATTGTCGTCTGCAATAGTTACTTCAACTTCATTTGCTGTTCCGTCTATGATTAGAGTATCGCTACCTAATGCAGTAGTAAAAGTTGAACCACCTGTATTCTTCATAGATAACGTAGTTGATATGTTACTAGTCGATATGGCTGTAACAATACCTTTATCATTAACTGTAAAGACAGGAATAGCACTTGAACTACCAAACTCGCCAGCAGTATAAGCAGACTGAGTGTCTAGCGCAATATCAACACCATCTGTACTAGAATTATACGCTATTGAAATACCAGATTCGGTACCGCCATCGAATACATCAGCTAGATTACCCTTATGAATAACATCATAAAAGGTACCGTCTGCAAGTGACATCTGCCAATCATCATCAGTCTCGTTCCATCGTACTTGTACTGCATTACTACCAACGCCACGATCTATTTCTAATCCGCCACCAGCAGCATTAGGTGTTATTTCTGTATCATCACCTAGTGATATGAATCTATTGGCAAATGTTATTTCTCCAGCACCACCGCCACTTATAAATGTACCACCACTAACATCTAATGATCCATTAATCGTTATTGTTTTACCGTTTGGAACTGTTACATCACTAGCTAATGTTTGAGATGTTGCACTTGTTAAGTCTAGTTTATCAGTACCCAACGCGTTAATTTCAGTATGTAATTCGTTAATAGCACCAACGTTATTCGTTGATGTAGTATCTAGTGTTTGGTCTCTTACACCTGCAGTTTCTCCAACACCAGTACGAAGTAACAATGAGTTCACCGCATCTGATAACGTAGTGTCTGCAATCGATAAAACACTATCGTCTGCGATGAAACCTGCACCAATTCTACTTTGTATTGTTTCTTGGTCAGTGTGTAGTTCGCTAATTGCACCTGTGACGGTTACTGCAGCAGTATCTAATGCATTTTCATCGGCAATGTAACCAAGACCTAGTCGATTTTCAAGAACTTGTATCTCTTCTTGTGCTGTGTTTAATTCAACCTCTTCTGCGTTAATAGCAGATACCAAATCAGTCTTATCAGTAATATCAACATTTAGTAATGTTATATCACCAATGTCTATCATTAATTCGTTTAATGCAACAACCGCATCGTAATTTGCTAGTTGAATATCATCAGCTACACCAGCTGCTGTAACTAATCGAACAGCACGAGCCTGTCCTGATAACTCTTCAGTTGATAACAGACTTATGCCATTGATACTAGTAGCGCCGGCTAACTGAAGCTGATTAGTAGTTGTAAAGTTAGTAGAAGAACCAAATACAACTATAATTGAATCGTCAACATATACAAGTTTACCACCAGCCCAAGTTGAACCAGACTGGGTAATATCTTCACCAATATGTGTACTCCAATCTTGAGGAGCATTATGATTAATGACAAACGTCTGATGAGGAACATAATAGTTACCAGCATCGACACCTTGAACCAAGTCGACTGAATTAGAAGATACTAAAACATTGCCCTTATCATAGCTACCAACAGTAACCGAATTGTCGCCAACCGAATCATAGACCGTTTCAGAGTTTAGATTGAAGTTTGTTGTTGTGGCAAAGGCATGGTTACCTGCACTACGAGTAGTTCCAACTTCAGTAACAGCATCGGTAAATGTAGATACTAATTCTGAATTAGCGCCAACATCTAACGATATATCATTTAGCTTTTGTCGTAGTTCTTCAACAGAATTAGATGTTACAACTTGTGTAGTCTTATTTGTCATTATTGACCTCAATCAACTTATGTATTAGATTCTTTAGTTCTTGTACTTCATTCTTTAAGTTATTTATCTCATCCCGCCCAACACTTCTGGCAGACTTCTGAGCTAACCTTTGAGAATAAGCATCGTTATTAGTATTTATAATAGCAGTCGAGGACAGATCCCTTTTTAAATTAGGATTGTCCTCAACGATAGCCTTACCTGTCTTTTTCATTTTTACCTATTAAATAGTTGCGATAGCTCTAAAGTCTCTTACTGTAGGTACTGAAGATGAGTTCTGAGATTTTAATACAATTTTAACAGCGAACGATTTAAAACCACTTCCATTATCAACGCTGAAATGCGAATCACTATATACATCACCATCATTAGTTTGTAGTGGAGTAACTGGTGTAATTTCAGTCCAAGCTACGTCGTCAAACGCTACTTGATCTTCAGATACTGCCTTATAGAAAACCTTAATATCTGCTTCTGATGGCTTATTCAGTGACATATAAATGTCTAACTGATCAGCTTCACTACTAAGATCGACTTGCTTTGTTATATACTTAGCAGCTGAAGTAGTACCTGTTGTTTCAGTATCAGCAACTAATGTACCATTCACTGAATATTTATTATCAGTATTATCATTGATTCTATTCTGAACAGCAATAACAGAAGCTCTGTTTAAATCAAGTACGGGTGTTATATTATCAATGCCACTATTTGTTAATGTTGCTGTTACTGAGAATGACTTACCACCTGATAAACGTAGATTTTCGTTTGGCTGTGATGCTACCATATACGGACGATCAAAATAAGTATTAGTATTAGCAGCAATCTGATTAAATGTATCTACACTATAGTTAGCTTGACTGTTAGAATCAACAGATGCAGCTTGAGTTGCCTGAAGTGAATATGTAATAGTTGCTTCTTTAAATTCAATTGACTGTACAGATGGTTTGAATACATCCATTGTTTGATTTTCAGTAGCTTTAACTACGTTACCACCAAACTGAGAATCTTCAGTAGTTACATTTTGACCAGCTATTTCGATAACATAGGAATCTAATTCAGATGTTTTTACATCATGCGTTCCATTTAAACTAGCAGCAGGAATACCATTAACAGTTCCACTAACACCGCTTATTGTTACTTGGTGAGTTGCATCTGTTGTTGAATACATACCATGATTTCTATGTTGTACTTTAACTTTAACGTTTGAAGAATCATTAGTTCCAGATAATGGATTATTTGTCAACTTCTTAAGAGGCAACACATCATTAACTAAAGTTACAGTCTGAGGTGATGTATCGAACACTGCACGCTTAAGGTTAAACTTAAGATCTTTATTTTGCTCTGGAGACCAAGTTGAAGCGTTAGCCGAAGTAAAGAATACACCATTATACGGTTGTTTGATTACTCTAAAATCAGCATTAGTTAGATCATATCCACCTGTTTCAGATACGAATACTTTATATATGTCAGAGTTAGACACTATAACGATAGCATATTCTGATCCAGTTTGAAGATGAACTGGATAATCGAATGATATTGTCTTAGCTACTGAGGCATCAGCCGAAGTTGTAATTGTATTTGGGTAAATGACTACTTCAGTACCAGGAATAATCTTCTGAGTTGGTATTCCATTTTCAGCAGTACGAATAGATACAGAAACTGGTATAGATGTATCAATTGTAGCAAAGAATAAATCTAATTCGGTAACGTATACTCCACCTGGCTTGTCGATAACAAACGTTTGAGCAAGTGGATCGTAGTATTTAACAATTTCTGTTTTTACTTCGTATACAGACTCAGTAACTGCTTTACTATCTGATACTTCACGAGTAGCTATACGTGGAATCTTTGTATTTACTATTGTTTTCTCTACTGTTTCAAGTAATCCCTGAGCAAAGAATGATTCAGATGCTTTCGTGGTTGCGTCATCATCACTATTATTTGCATTATCTATGAGTTTAAATTCACGTGTACCTGTCTTAAACTGTAGTAGATCATTACGTGGAATAATAAACGAACCTTTAACACTACCAGTTGAATCAGTTATAATAGAAGTTGTTCCATCTGGATGAGCTGTTTCGCCTTCATACGTTTCAACCGCAGTTTGATCAGAGAATTCAACAAAAGCAGCTTCTGATCTAGCGTAAGCAGAAATATTTGTACCCGAGAAGTAAGGAAAAACTTGAGTATCAGGTTTAAGCAGTTGAGCATGAAAGTATACTTTACGAGATCGCATAAAGGGAATAAAGTTAATTTCTAATATTTTATCATCTAATACTTTAGTTTCAATATCAGAAGTAACGTATGATTCTATACCAGTACGATTCGCAGTACCAGTAAGGGTTCCAGCTGTGATTGTTGTTTTATCAACGCGAATTAAACCTGCACTGGATACCGGTATGCCTTGGTTCCTTGCTTGCTTTGCTTCATTTTTTGACACTTTGGTTTTGGAATTAGATGATGTACTTGTTAAATCGCTACCTGTCCAGTTATTTTCCCATTCATTCCAGACTGTACCAAAAACACCGCTTTCTTCACTCATCTGTACAAATTGGTCATATATGCCATTATCGTCGATAATAACATCTGGACGACGTTCGACTTCTTTCCATTCGTCTGATTCAGGGGAAAGCTTAATAGTACCTTCCCATACAGCAACAGAATATGGATTAACTAATTGAGCATATGTTGAATATGGTTGGTTAACTTCAGAAACATTAGCAGTGATTGGTAATGTTACTATACCTCCAGCATGTTTAGTACACGTACCAGTATCTCCAACTTTACGTACTAGGTTAACCGATCGCTCGTCAAACATTGGACGAAGAATACCATTACTTTTATCAACTGAAACAGCGTAATCTTCATTAGCAGAATTACCAACGTTATGACCATAGAATGCATCAGTGATAAAACCATTCTTAAAACGCATATCACCTGTAGCACTATCAAAGATTTGCGCTTCTGATGCTGACTTTTCTAATAAAGATAACGAAGTGTAATATTCAAGAGTGTTAATTCTTTTCTCTAGTTTACCGATATCGTTCATTGAGTATCTACGATTATCTACCATTTTAGGAAGAATATCTGTCTCATTAAATACGTATGGGTTAACTCTAATTGTATATAGTGTAATCGAATCTTGTATATTCTCTGGCTCTCTAGGATTAACATCTGAGATACCTTTAACAATTTTAAACTCACCGCTCGTGGTCAATGCAAGTTTATCAATTCGAGATAAGTAGAATGTAATATCTGTAGAAACTGTTCCAACTGGCTGAATTGCATTAGCCGAAGATGTACCAGTACCAGTAGAGAATTCACTACCTACAGTTGCTCCGCTTCGTGCCTTAGTAGGTCTAAAGTCGATGCAATCACGAAGTTCTAATCCACCAAACTGTGGAATATCTTCAAAGGCTGGATATGAATCAACTGAGAAATAATCACCACCTGCTGCCGAATGTTGAAATGCATTATATGTTACAGTGAAGGTACCAGCTGGTAATGTTTGACCACCTTTAAGAGTAACTGCACCGTTAGTGTAAAAGTTTGAACGTTGACCATTGTCTAATATGAACTTATCAGTAACATCAGTGCCTTGTGAATCTACAATCGACGTTAACGATACAATATCAACTTCGCTTAATGCGTAAGTCTGAGTACCACCAACGTAAGTAATAACATCAGCTACATCTGATTGCAACACCTTAGATTTTGCAGAACCATTAGTAACTTGAACATTAAATATGCCTTGGGCTAAACCACTACCATTTGATGTAATACCACTAACAGTGACTGTAGATGAACCAACGCCTGCTACATTCGAATCAGCCATTTCAACTGGTACCGTAGCTCCATTGTCATCAACAATAATGACATCATCATTATTAGCTAAAGTTGTTCCTGCTGGCATATTAAAGGTAGCTTGATTAGCTGTGATGTTACCAGTAGATTGAATTCGAACACGCGCAATGTAATCTGCAGTATGATTAGCACCTGTTTTTAGCGTTTGAATGGCATCAGCTGGTAGTTTATAAACTAATGTATTTTCGCCTGTTTCGTATAACGTAACATTACCACCAAGGAAGTTACCGTCGAAACCAGTAGAAGACTGCACAAATTCATGAACTTGAGAAAAGGTTTTTCCTGCATTCATAGATAAGTCAAAGATATACATGCGATACTCGCCGCCTGTGATTTCAAAACCACGAGCTCGACATGTACCTATAACAGCGTTACCTACGTCTTCTAAATTAATGACTGTATAGTTATCAATATCAGGAGTACCACTAACACCTGTAAGTTTAACATAGTTACCAAAGCCAGTAGAACTTACGACACCGTTTGTTGTTTTTTGGTCTTCACTACTACGAGTCTTATCGACTTCAACATAACGAGTAGCTAAATTTTCAACCCTAAAACCTTTTACGTATGCAACAGAAGGCTCAACTCCAATAGCAATCTTTAGAACATCTCCACCTTCCGCAGCGGTTAAATAACCACCATTTCCGGCTTCGTTGTTTAAATGCTCACGCATATCTAAAACATATGGTCTAACTACATAATCACCTGACTCTTCGAATGTACGTCTGGCTAAACGATCAGTAAGTTCAGTATCTATTTTTTCAGTTACTTGCGACTGAATGATACCAGAATTAATTCTGAGTAACACTACATAGTCATTAACAGTACGTGCAGTAAGATCTAAAGATTCCTTTATTAGCGAAGTTTCAATCTTATATCTATTTGCACCAGGAGCTGCAGAGTTAGGAACTCCGGCTGCGTTATCAAGTAGGTTGGTATCTTCTGCTGAAGATACTAGAGACTCAGTAACCTGAAGACCAACGATATAGCTTGGAGTATTTGAATACTTATCTAAGACTAAAGTAGATTGAGGAACATAAACGAAAGTACCAGATATGAAGTAGATACCTTCTTCAATAGAGGCTAAACTACCTTGCCCAATAGGATCAGCTATTGTAGATCCACCAGCGCCGCCAACTGTAGCAGTACGTGGAGTTTCAGCATCATCGCTTGTTAATACTTCGCCCGCAATAAATACCTTTTGAGTATTTGAAGTACCTGAGCTCGTGTATTGTACAAATAATGTATCAGCATCTGAATTTTCAGATTGGACTACATGTAATACTAAAGCACTAACTCCATTAGTTCCACCTGTAACAGTAGTACCAACAAATTCACTTAAATATGAATTAGCTGCCGCTTCAACCTTAATATAATCATATGATGTGTTAATTGAAACCTTACCGGCAACAACTCTAGAACCATCATTAAAGTTATATTGACCAAATCGGTCGATCTGAGATTGCAATGCAGTTTGCATTTGCGTAAGTTCTCTAACCTGAACTGATTTACCAGGACGAAACAAGATTCGATGATAGTTATCAGTTTCATCAAAGTCGTCATAGTATGGGCTAATATTGTAATTTTTTACTTTAGTTATACTCATTTTGTCTCTCTAAAATGGGTTATTGAATATCTATGTTATTATTTATAACAGCTCCTAGAATTCAATAATTAGCTTAATGTCTTCAATCTGTGATGCTGATCGACTGATCGGATCTCTGTTTTCTAAGAATATCATTTTTCCAGAATTATCATCAAAACTAGGAGCAATCGCATGTGATACACTAATCAATCCGACCGTTGCACCGCCAGTTGATGTTACTGTTTCAGATGCATCGAATTCTTCGTAACCAGTTTTATCATTTTGTGTATAGTATATAAGACCACCTGGAGTATCAACATAAGCGATGAACGCTTGAGCTCCACTTGTTCCACCTGTAAGTACCTCATCTTTTACAAAGGTACCTGAAGGAGCGTTACCAGAGTAACTAACAGCCTTTAAAGTTTGAACAGTATCAGCAGTAATCAATGAACTACTAAAGGTTGGATTCTTAATTAAACAAATCTGTCTAAAATCATTAGCAACAGTAATGTCGCCAGAAGCTCCATCTAGAACAGCACGTAGAGATACAAAGAAACCACCGAGTTCTTTAACTGGGTCAGTACCGTGACCAGCACCAGGTTCGATAATCGCAACGGCTTCAGCGCCGGTACCATCACCTGTAATAACTACATCAGTTTGAGTATAGTTAGCACCAATCGTATTAACAGTAATACTTGTTATTTGTCCACCTACGATATTAGCGGTGGCTGTTGCTCCAGTTCCATCTCCAGTAATACCAATCGTAGCTGAAGTATAACCAGAACCAACTTCAGTAACCTTAATATGCTGAACGCCTTGAGCTCCAGCCAAAGCGCCAGAAGCGTCTTGCGCTCCATGCTGTGCAGTATCAAACGCATCTAGACCTTGACTTGCTGCTGTGGTTGATATATCTAATGTCTTGACCGGCATATAAGAAGTAGTTAAAAAGTTAGTAACGTCGGTAGTACCTAACGTATACATATACTTCCAGTTATAGCCGTCTGAATCAGACGAAGGAGAAGCATCAGTATGTGTTGGTTGAATAGTACTAGTAGTCGCTGTTGATGATACACCAACTAACTTGTATATTTTAAATTCTGAAGTGATTACATAGAAAACTCTATCGTATATCAAGCTATCACTTGAATCCCAAGGAACATATGTTGAACCAGCCGTCCAGTTATGACGAGGAACTACATTAGAAACAGAACCACCTGCAACTTTAGTTATACCTACAAGCTGTTCATACGCTTCGTTAATCTCGTCAATTGTATCACGAGGTACTGGAGGAGCGCTATCAGTTACATCTGACGTTGAATCAGACCAGGCATCAGTTTTGCCTATTCCGATATACATGTTGTTTGCTGATATATCAGATTTGAAATTCTCAGCATTCAGAAATCTGAAGTTTGAAGTTACTATTGCTGCCATGGTGATTTCCTTTAATAAGAACTATTATATTGTGATAAATGTATTTGTGTTTATATTATTTATATCGTCCGACCCGAAGTTTTCAATTAATATATCACCAATTTGATGAATTGGAATATTCATATTGTATGGTCTATTGCGAATCGAGTCACCCTTTCTGTTGTGATAATCTATGTTGCTGCCATGTACAAATGTTTTGACGACAGAATCACCATATGCTAAAACTTCATCTCTGTATGACGTTAGACGTCTAATATTTGGTTCAGAGTAGTACTCAGTACCAGAGTTGTCAAAATATGCATATTCTACCGATGTTGGAACAAAGAATGGAGTAAACGTAATGTCTGTTTCGCCTGCTATGGATACAGTTGGCAATTCTTGATATCCTGCACCGCCTGACTCTAGCGTTATGCCTGTAACATGACCATTAGAATCGAGTACTGAAGTTGCTATTGCTCCATTTGAGCCAACCTGCGGTCCACCAATTGTTACTACAGGTGGAGTTGAATATGTCGCTCTAGGTCCGCCTGGTACTTTAACATCAATTTGTGCAATTGAAGTTGCGGCCATTATTGTTCTTATTGTAGCTTGCTGACCGCCTTGTAAGGGTGCGGATACACGATAATGGGGATTAGCTCTATACTTTGCTGTGTTCTTAGAAAACTCACCATAGCCTCCAACCTTTATAACTACAGTATCTCCGCTGCTTATTGTTGGAAGTGCACCAACTGCTAATTCAAGTATCACATCATTTGATATACCAGGATAAGCTACAAGAGATTCCTGTGGGTTTAGTGTGTCGATTTCGAATATGGTATCAGTGCTATTATGAATATAAGTAACATACGGCTTTATCGATTTAGTTAATTCATTCGTTGTTATTATAGTTTCAACACCATTAACAGAAATCGAAAGATAATCGAAACCAAGTTTAGGCACATCTGGAGCAACATACGTTTCATTATCATATTTGCTATTAGTATCTAGCAACGTATCAGCTATAATAATCTGAGCAACATCGCTATATGGGTAGTATATGAAACCAGAGAAGTAACCATTTACTATATTTGTTGCACCCCAAGAAGTATCAATTGGTTTTGTACTAACACTTGTTACTCCTTGAATTGCTGGATACGTGTCAGTTAAGAAATCTTCTGATCTTGAATCTATGCTGCCAACTGCAGTAAGACCAGCTCCACCATCGTCAATAGCTATATTGCCTATTGTCATAGTAACAGATAAGTCTACTGGATTAATTGCACCAACTGTATTTGATGGTGTGTTTTTTGCAGTTATAGCTCGGCCAAATGTAGGAGCAAGAAGCTCTATGATTAACGCAAGATCTTCAATACCAATTAATCCTGGCTGTGTTCCTGGCATAGATGACAATGTTAATCTATTAGTCCGCGGATACAGACCATTGTCATCTCTAATGTTGTCTCCTAATATGTTACGTACTAGTTGAGTTACTATTAAGATCTCTCCAAAGAATATAAATCCAGCTGGATGAACTAAGCGCGTAAATATATCTTCCCACTCTTCAATGTTTCGACCAGTCTTAATAACATACGAAAACTTCTGATAAAAATATGAATCATGTAGTTTAATATTATCTGACAAAAAGCCTTTAGTGTCTAAGTATAAATCCTGAGATTCATCATAATTACCAGAAGACGGAATTAAAGTAGACTCATATGGATATTCAACTTCTACTTCATCATTGTATAGTAACCTAAAGAATGTCTGAACTGAATCAGAAGAGCCACGAATTTTATAGTACTCAATAATCTTCTTATATAAGTTTCGTTTGTTTGCTGTTAGATTCTTAGGAATATGAGCTGCGATTTCTTTTTGCATCATATCTAAGAAATCTTCATCTGCTTTATCAATGTTCAAAGCATCATTGATAGTGTTGAGAACTGATGATGGACCTTCTTTGCGATAGTTTATAGTTTGAGTTGTAAGCGTTATTATTTTGCCAACTAGTGATGATGATATACCATATAAGGTTAGAGATTTACCTTTATTAAACCCATCTTCTAAAAGTTTAGGTATATTATTACCGTTAGACCAAACCATAAGAGTAGAAACTACAACAGAACCATTCTGATCAATTATAGTTTGTTCATCGACCTGACTTTCACTAAAGAATTTGTCATTGTTTAGTTCAGGATCAGAAATTCTAAAGTTAGCAGTGTTATCGTCTAATACTAAAGCAGTGTATGTCTCATCTTGCAAGAATGTGAATTCATCAAGATTCATAAACCTATAGTACGCATCTAGAAGAGTTTCAATACCTCGAGAAGTAGGACCATCATCACTTGCATCTTGCAGTATTTGTGATGGTATTAGCTCCTGTACTCGTATATCTTCCTTAGATCGACGTCGAGTGCTAGCACCCGTTTCGATATAACCTTTAGTAAATTTATCGTCTGACATATTATCTCATTCTCGAGTTTGTTGTATAGTCAATCGTACCAGATGCACCAACCAGAGCGATCTTATCCACTTGACCAGTTACGAAGATTCTAGAAGAATCAATTGACAACAAAGCTTCACGTTTTGGTGCAATATCTAATGAATCAGGAGTAACAGTAATACGTATATTATCAGCATTATCTGGTATAAAGTTATTGAGTGTTACAATACCTTCACTTAGATCAATAAGTCCTGCGTCATTAATAACAGTGACATTATTATTAGATTCTACTTTATATATTATAACTGTCCGCTTAGTTGCATCATTTGATACTGCTTTATCACCAAAGTAGTGTTCAACTCCATTAATTAGGAAAGGAGTACTTGACACGTGGAAAACATTACCACCTTGATCAAAAATAGAACCAGCAAACTTAAGATCAAAGTTATTTGTTCCAACATTTGGAGTTATATCTTTAAACATGAATGGACGAATAGTAGCACTAGTAATAGAGGTATCAGATTCTCCAATTTGAGTAATGAGCTCAGAATGTCTAAATACTCCATCAAACTTGTTTAAGTTATTAAAGTTGTATTCCTGAATTACGTCTTTTACTAGAGATGACATTTCAACCGGAGATCTATCAGTTAAGTTAGAATTGTATTTAAACAAGACATCTAACTCAATTTTAGTAAAATCAGCATCAACGAGAGTAGGAGTTATTGATACTACATTCTTTCCTTTTAAAATATCCTTTATTTGCGACTTCTCATCAATTGTTAATACATCACCATTGACAGGTTTAACACTAATGAAGACTGACCCAAAATCAGGAACATCATTGTCTTCTCCACCCCATGTAGAGATAGATTCAATATTAGAGAAAGATTTACCAATAATAGCACGATAGTCATCAGCTGTTACTGCTCTATTCTGCGTAATGAATGTTAATGGTGCATTGTATCTAACTGATTCCGTTGTTTCTTGAGCTACACCACCACCAGACGATTGTACTGTCGAAACAGCAGCAACGTCATATCCGTTAATAGTATCAGACAATGTAAATATAGATGCGCCATTAGCTTCTTCTGCATCTGTAATAACATAATCTAATGTTACTATATTATTATCAGATGGTCTCTTACCAATAACACCATCACCGAAATAAACTTCATAGAAACTACTAGCATTTTCTTGTAAGAAATAAACCTGACTCGTTGAATCAAGTGTATTTAACGTTTCAAATTGTGTGTATATGTCATAAGCCGATGATTCTTGGTTAAGCTGAACTCGTACTCGTAACGAAGTAGTGTCAGCCTCAGAATCACCTAACTGGAATTTTTGATTTTCGATATCATTGTCTACTCTAAATAACGCAGTACGATAAGAGCCTTGAGATATAGTAACGTTTGTAAAGTTATAAGTTTGTAATGTTTCATTGTATGCAATGCTTTGTGATTCTAAAACTACAAAGTTATATTCTTCGCCGTCAACAGTAGATATTAACTTAGTTCCTCGTTGTAACTCTAAAATAGGAACTGGGCTAGCTATCTCACTTCCATCAACAGTAATATCAACAACAGCACGCGAGGCAAGCCTAGATCTAGGTGTATAACCTAGCATGTTTGCTCGCGACACAACATTACCTCTAAGTTGTGCTGAATCTAGAAATGCCTCATTCAAAGCATAGTGAGCCGCCATAGCGTTATAGTGAGTATTATATGATAACACATCTAGAAGAATACTCATACCAGAGCCCTCTAAATCATAATCATTAAACTCACTTTGAGTTTTAAGATAGTTTTTTAAATTAGCCTTGATCTGTTCAAAATCTAATTCGGTTACGTTTAGGTTTGCCATTGTTATCTTAGCCTTTTAAGTATAATTTCAACTGTTTCTGTTTTTTCAATCTGTTTTATATTAAAACCTACTGTGACTCTGTATGCGTTTTTAGCATCTTCATTTTCAACTAAAACGGTCACATCTGATATTCTAGGTTCTCTTTCGTTTAGCACGTTCTTTATAGTATCACGTAAAGCTACTCGAGTAATAACATCGGCTGGCTCGAATAGTAAAGCTCTTAAATTAGCTCCAAGGTCAGGTTGGAACGGCCTTTCAAAGAAGTTTGTCAAAAGAAGATTTTTAACTGAATTTTTGATCGCGGCATCGTCTTTTAACGACATTATATCTTTACGAACTGGATGTAGTGTCAGTTTCAGATTGAGATCTGAGTACGGCTTACTTCGAGCTGTAGTAGATACAACGCCTGTTTTGTCTGATAGATTCTTTGTATAACTCATATTAGTATTTATAACCTTCCTGGGGGTGGTTAGTATGTACCACCATCTATTTCTGCTGCAAGCTCACTATCAGGACCTGTTCCTAATACTGTGAGATTGCCATCGCTTGTAATTCTGAATACTTCAACGCTCGATTGTTTAATAACGAATGATGTAGTATCAAGTTCAATTGAATATGTTCCAAGTTGTATCTTGCCGTCTTCGTCAGTCGAAGATTGAGCACTATTGACCTTAAGACCGGCAACTCCTAAACTGTAACTATTGTTAGGATCAATGTCAATTGTCTCGTCTGACGCGTTTGGTATAAATGTAGAAGTCATGTTTATCCTTTATTTAGGTGGGCTAGTAGTACCAGCGCCAATTCCAGGAGTATCAGTATGTGTATGACCTTTACCTGAGATACCGGCTGAGATATGATCACCTTGCGCCGTTGATGTACCACTTATGGTCAAATCGCCTGTTATGTTTACGTCACCGTTAACGTTAGTAGTCGGACAGGTAAGGTTTGTAGTACCATCTACGAATATATTTACTGTACCCGTTACGTGTATAGAATCATTACCTTGGGTTACTGTGTAGCGGTTAGACGCTGAAGATACCAGGTCACCATTGGGATGGATCTCAACAAATGTACCAGAAGTATGACGAACTCTAATTCGTTCAGCTCCTGGCGTATCATCTATCTCAATTAAATGGCCGCTTGTCGTTTCAGTAACTTTATTATGAGGATAGCTAGCAGCAAATGCGCTTTCAGGTTCGTTGATTGTAGTATCTACAGTTCTTGATACGGTATTCACACCGCGTGATAACGCGTTAGTATCAATATATCCTTCGTCGCCTTGTTGCTTAGTTGGATACTGTTCATCTGGATCTGAGAAACCAGATATGCTGCTTGGTGCTTTATCGTATGTAGATCCAATAGTACCCATTATAACAGGGTCTTGAGCTGAAGGTCCATCTCTAAAGAAACCAACAACCCATGTTCCTTGTACTAAACCATGAACTGTACTGCCGATACCAGAAACGTGAGCAGAGTTTGTTGGTCCCATTACAGTAGACCATGGTAAAGATTCAGTCGCAACTAAACCCTTATTAGAATCATGAAAACCAAAGCACCGAGCTCTAACTCGTCCTAACATCTCTGGATCATTAACGTCCTCAACGACACCAGTGAACCATACAAAGTTACCACCAACAAAATTATCAGATAGTCTATTCATCAAAGTCTGTCTCCAGTGAATCTTTTCTAATTGCCATATCCATTGTATATTCTTCACTAGTAAAAACGTGAGTAATCTCAGTCACTATATAATTACCTGAAAAGTACTGATTTCTTTTAAATGTTCCTTCTTCTATATCGCCTGCTTTATCTATAGCTATCGATATCTTTTTACCTGGACTCATATCAAAATCACCATGAACGACGATGTCATGAGACATATATCCAAGTCCCTTATAATGTGCTTGTTTCTTTAATATTGTTGGATTAGCTATATCATGATAGCTATCAGCTTTAAATGCCTTTGAGTTCGTTGATAAGTAATAGTCTTTCCCCTTTGTTATCTCATTATACGCCTGTCCGTTTATCTTAGCAGTACTTGTAAAGGGTTTATACTTATTTAGTTTGGTATTATTATCGCCATATGTGTATGTCTTAGACGTGTACGACTTATTAGCGTAATCTAGTGAGTTTACAGTACCGCCATATGCGCCATCTCCAAGTTGATGAAATTGCGATATGTCAAGATCAGAGGATAGTTTCCTTATTGAATTTAATAATACTTCAAAGTATCCTTGAGAGCCAGGTAATAATCCAGCATCAGGAGTAGATAAGTAATTATACTCCCTATATACATCTTGGTTAACCATAGATTCATATGAGTCTAACTCTAAACCGTTATTTAATGATTCATAGAAATAAAATGGCGTAGAATTATCACTTGCATTTCTAAGTAACCACGTTATACAATCTAATGGTCTAAGATTTGGATATATACCTCGTATGCTTCCTTTCGAATTGCCATTGTATATTCCAAGCTCAGAACTTAAATCCTTAGTAACTATATTACTAATTAGTTTTGATATCGATCCAGCAAATGATCTAGAAATGCTTTTAGTCTGGTTAACATATGAATGATAACTAACACATCTAAAAACATATGTTTCAAATCCAGGCTTAAGCCGAGCAAAACTATCAATAGACGCGATGTGTGTTTCTATGTCCCAGCTTTTATATTCGCCTGAAGGTTCAGTTCTATCAATAAGAATCTGTATTCGTTCAGATCCTGAAACTCTACCGTCTTCTAATAGGTTTATAGCATCGACTATAGTGAGTTCAACCTCAATAGAAGACTTAAAAATGCCTTCGTTGACTATAATCTCGGTGACAAGATTTGTTATATCTATGACGCCATCAGCACCAGGCGCGTTTGTATAAAGCAGAACGTGCTTTGTAGTATATCCGCCTGGACTTATCATGCGACCGTCTCTGCCCATCGCGCTGTTGAATTGTTTAGACATTAATTATGTCCTTAAATTGTTTTATAAAATCACCAATATATGCTGGATCTATTACTCGAATAGCAGACCGTTCGTCATTAGTTTCTACAATCTGTTCGTGGGTACTAACATATGAACACAAATGACGAGCAACACCATCGGGAATTATAGTATCTGGAGTAACTGGCCTTCGATTTGCATCACCTGTTTTATACCAATATGTTGGAGATATATCTTCTGGATAAACTTTAAACGCTGTTACTATATCACCACTAACAGAACCAAGAATGCTTTCGTTTTCTTGGAATGTACCATTAACATCGCTAATAGTCAATTGAGATAAGTCTGCGTTCTTTGATTTGACTTTACCTGTTGCTCCACTAAGAGTACCTGTTACTATTTCGTTTAATTGAAACCGACCAGACAGAGAGTTTCGATATTCAGTTACTAAGCCATCAGTGTCAAGTATTAGCAGAGGTCTAGTTTCAACCGTAGTGCCATTGAAATATTTAGCAATGTATTCATTAAGGGATTCTTGACTCATTGGCCATGCTGTATGACCTTCGTTTAGAAAATCATTAATAAGAAAGAATGTCCAATAGTGATCGCTTGTACCATACAGTTTCTGTGAAACTATGTCAGGTCTATCGCCATTACTTATGTTATATTTACCATAAGCAGATGGGTTATCGATAAAGTTACCTTGGTTACGAGCAGATCTAAATATATCTACTACGTTCTGATTTATACCTAAGGGTTTAAAGTTATATGAAACCTTTGGAAACATACTGAAGAAACCAGCCATTATCGTATACCCTTAATAATCGATGAAGTTTTTGAAGCAGCTGACGATACCTTAGATGCTACTCCGCTTTGAATTGAAGATACTTTACTACTCACTGCACTCTTAATTCCAGCTATACCTGATGGTCTTTGTAGTGGAGTAGCTTCTAAACTGTCAGCATCGTATAAATCACTTCTAATCGTTGCTCTAACTTCTTGAAAGTTAACTGTTAGATCTATTTCTACCGGAGATCCATCAGCATGATAGGAACTATTAGTCGCGTTATATGACGCAGTTAAGCCAGTACAGTACGATTGTATTAGTTTTGGCATAAATGGATTAACACTTTCACCGTCCATGAATCTGATTTCCCATACTGGTGGATATATAACAGTGGCAGAATCTAACTGACCATCAGGCATCATGAACTTTCTAAACGCGTTTTCGATCTTACGGGCCATTACTGCTTCTTCAGCAGATTGCGATATGAATTTGAACGTGAATCCAAATGTTCGAATACCAGATGAATTAAACGAAGTAGCTCTGAAGGGATTTGTTGCTTTATTTTGAAACTTTGTTATTTCTCCTTGCTTACCAATAGTTCCGACCATACTAGATGCAACCTGGGCAGCCGCTTGTTTCATATCAGCAGTACCATCAAGCGTTAAGCCAGCTCCTCCAAAAACGTCTAACTGAGCGCCGCCTTGAAGCCCGAAGTCAACAGTATCATAGTTAACTACATCACCGAGTGCAAAGCCAGGAGGAGTGTACATCCAGATATTTATTGGAAGCTCGGTAGATTTAGCATCAGGTATTGTTACGAACTGAACACAAGGATAGCCTGCACCTTGTTGGGATGCAGACTCTAAGCTTGCTCGAAGGTCTAATGGAAAATGATACACCGACATGAATTAATCCTTATAATATTAGTAATCTACTATTATTTATAAGGCCAGCCAGGATGGTTATTAGTTATGAGCCAAACCTGTATCATTATTAAAACCACGACGCTGTCTACGAGAAGCGCCTATTGTTGTTGTAGATTTTTGGTTAACATCGCCTTGATTGTTAACAACGGTAATTGGTGAGCTTACATCTTTCATCAATTGTGACTTATTCATCTCGTTATCGGCAGATGCGTCGGATATCTCAGAACCAGTAGTCAAGTCCTTGGCTTCAACTCCAGATGGAACTTTATCGGTAGCCATAGCTTGACTAAATGCTTCCAATGGGCTTAATCCACCAGGAGCAATGGCTCTTAGCGCCGCGGCTCCCGCGGATGCGAGTTTAGTAACAAAGGTTCCTATGCTTTCACCTATAGATTTTAATTTAGAACCCATTACATCTAGTCCAGATTTAAGGGTTTCGGGTATTCCCTTAACGAAGTCAACAACAGTATCGATAATAAACTGAAGAGCATCATTATAAGCTCCGCCGAGCTTGTCGAATAGAGCAGCAAAGCTAAAACCATCAAGTACTTTTGCAAAATTCTCAAATCCTAGTTTACCAGCTACCCAACTTATTATGTTTTTCAATAGGTCTAAGGGAAGAGCAATAAAGCCTTTAAAGAGACCAGTAATTCCACCAACAAAGCCACTTACCAATTTCTTAACAAAGCCACCTTCTTGACTAGTGAATCCAGCAATAGCACCCTTTACAGTATCTACTACAGCTAAGATTACAGCTAAAGGTGCAAATAATCTACCAAAAACTCTACCTATAGCAAAGAATGCTTTATTAATACTGCCAAAAACTTTAAAAATTCCTTTTACAGTTTTAGTTATAGGTTCAATTATCTTTCCAAGATTTCCAAATTTTGGGATTTCGACAGCACCAAACGCGCTTTTAACCGCTTTTACCGACTCTAATATTGGCGTAAATGTGCCACTGTTCATAGCTCTAACCGAATTAGCTATCTTGCCCATTGTTATGGCCATTCCAATTGCTACCTTAGATAGACCTTTAGCCGATTTAAGAGTCTTGTCGAAGCTTCTTAGTTGTCCTGTGGCTAAGTTCCTAAATGAAAGAAGACCTTTCGCTTGGGCACTAAAGATAGCAAACACTTGCTTAGATGACATTATAAATCGACCAATTGGTCCACCCTTAAATAGACCTTTAAGAGCAGAACCTAATTTCTTAATGTCATCTAAAACACTATTGGAAAGTTTGCCTAAGAACTTAATTGATTTTTCTATTCCTATGACTGGGTATTTAACTAATGGTACTTTTTTGAGAAACTTAGCATAAGACTTAGTCGCATCAGATATACCAAGTAATAATCCAGCACTTAATATCGCAGGTAATGTAATAAGGCTAGCTATTAGTCCACCAGCAAACTCAATTGGTGCAACATCTTTTTTTGCTTTTGTGTTATTTTCAATACCTGTTAGTTTATCAAGAGTTTCTTTCGCGATCTTATTAGCTTCTTGTCGATCTTCTAGTTCTGATAACGTATTACCAGTAAGTGTTTCGACTAAATCTTGTAATACTTCAGTCTGTCCGCTAGAAAGGTTTAACTGTTTGTTCTCTAATGTATTGTTTAGTTGACTTGATAATTCTGTTGTTTCGTTTAGCGCATTGGCTTGAGCCATCTGCTCAGTAAGCCTAGCTAAATTATCTGAAATTTTCTGATTTGGTTTGTTATCGTCATCCATCTATTATTACTTCCCTTTGTTGTTACTTGAACCTGTATTAACATACAGTCCAAACCAGGCTGCTCCCGCGCCTATGACGGTTGATATTAAACCAGCCTGCGGCATCGTGGGGTCTTCTAATGCTATAAACCAATTTGTAGTATTATATAGTAAAACTAGGTAGAAGCATATGAATAAACGCGGAAAGACACGCCACGAATCGAAGGCTTCTGCTAAATCGATAATTTTAGAGAATCTATTTGGTAGCTTTTCGATAGCACCAACTTCAACCTCTACTTGTACCTTCTTTGTCCAGTTTTCATCATTCACGTTTTATTATTCTCTTTTTTAATGCGTTCGTTCTCTTCTCTGATGTGTTCTTGTAACATAGCAATGTATATTTCCCTTTCCCATGGAACCATATGATCTAATTCAGTTAATGAATAACTATGATGTTGCATTAACGCAAAATTAGTCTGATAATGATTTATTAGCGAGTCATGAGAGAGGCTTATGTAAAAAAAGCTTGTAGGCCTTTTAATTCTAGTGTGTTATCAGTATCGCATGCCGAACACTTAAACTCTACTGTATGTTCTAACGATGGCATGTCTTCAAAGAAATCAGTAATCTTGGTTAGTTGACTATTGTTTAAGCTTTCAATAAATGCGCTTAGTGACTTTTCAGTTTCATCACCTGCTGGATATACATTAGATTCATCGTAAATAGATTCAATACTTAGCGCGATTAGTTTGAGTACGCCTTCAATTGATTCTAATTCTCCTTCTTTAAAAGAATTCATAACGACAGGAGATGGAAAGTTCATAGTGACACCAACATCGCTTGATAGTTCAATAACTCTACTGCCTTTATCAAACTCAGCACATTTAACATCATCAAGTAATACTTCAATTTCTGTTTTGTTTTCACATTTCGAGCAGGCTGCCATTAGTTCTATACGTTCGCCTACCGATTTAGATCGAAGAGCTAAGAACAACGCCTCAATATCAAACATTGCTAAACTATCAACGTCAATATCCTGGTCTATACATTCACCTATAACGTTCTGTATTGCTGTAAGTATTTGCTTTTGATCTTGAGACTCTAAAGCAATCATTAGGATCTTTTCTTCTTTTACTAAATAAGGTCTATAGTCCACTGTTTCTCCAGTAGAAGGTATAGTTACCTTATATTTGGAACTTGTCATTGTTGGCAAAGCCATAATATGCTACTCCTAAAAGTTTAAAATAAGTTCGTGATGCCTCTAACTGCTTCACGAATAGCAGATCCTGTGCTACTTAGCGGTCCTTCTGGTACATAATTATCAAAGCTCAATGTTACACTAAGCTTTTGAGGTGTATTTTCTGAGTTATTATCAAGAACTACACTACTAACTGTTGTTGGAAACGCGTTCTCTAATCTAACGCCATAAATCGGTACGTTATTACTATCTAGCTGTTGTATTACTACATCAACTGAGAAATCTTTTTTGTACCCTACTCTATATATATCCATGTCTACGATGCTAGCCAGCCAGTCATCCATCATAGTTTTAATGTAATAATCATTAGTTAACAAAAAGCTTAGAGTAACATCTTCATTAATCAGAGAATAAGGAACCTTTACGGTGTTCTTATTTGATGTATAATCCATTGAAGTTATCTGTCTACCTGGTAACGTCGCCGATTCACATAGCATGCTTATATCCCGTGGGTCATTGATAAGTGATTTTACTGACGTTTTACCACGTAGAGCTCCAACCAAGGTTGACGCATTTATGTTTAATAGCGACTGACCAGGTGGAGTAAAAATAATCTGAAATCTGTTTTGTTGCGCTAGTCCACCGCGTTTACTTAGCGTTGCTTTAAAATTATCAATTGTTGACATCTATTATTTACCTGTATACTTTTTTCTTGAATATCGCCATACTGACTGAGCTTTAGCACCTTCAAACTGTTCAGTTGGTAAGAATATAGCAATATCCCATTCAGTCATAGGAACTCTAACTATATTCGATTTTATATGACTTGTCAAATAGTGCTTAAAACATGGTTGGAACTCTTTATATTTTTGTACGCCTTTAAGTAACTCGTACGAGATTTTGAGCCTAGAAGTATCGGTTATGCGCTTAGGTGCAGTATCCATCAGCTCATCTAAGAATCGAGCACGAACACCTGGCGCTAAATAGTGAAGATTGAGACCGTAGAAGCCGCCCTTAGCTGGCTCAATAAAGATAGTTAATGGAAACCTATCATAATGAGGCAATGTATCCTTATGCTTTGGATCATACACATAGTGATACATTTGACCAGATATAGGTGTACTTGCCTTAGAAAGTCCGTCATCCTTTAGTATCTTACTAGGAGTAACAGAACCTAAGTTTTTAATCTGCTTCTTAAACCAAGTCTGAGCCTGCTTTGTATTCTTTTGAATACCAGCCTTACCGGCTCCCTTGTTTAGCTTTGTGAATAATGAACTCATAATACTATTTATACCTTACGTCAGCGCTGATTAGATTATCTTCATACCCATTGATTTAAGTGTATCTTCAGTCCAAATCTCGAACTTCCAGCCACGATCCTTAGCATATTCATTGGCTGCCTTCCATTTACACGTATTGGTTACATATGTAGTAACTTCAGTTATGTACTTCTTGGTCTTACGACGCGTCTTAGGTGGTCGCGTCTGATTCTTAGGCTTAATCTCAACTAGATACACTTTGCCATTCATTTTGATCTGTAGATCAATAAAGTAACGATGCCGCTTGCCATCAATCTCGCTGTAATATGGTACAACAACTTCCTCGCTGTTCCAAGCCTCGACTGAACTCTGAGAGTCACACCATTTGAATGCTACCTTCTCCCATGATGATCGATATACTACATTCTTATAGTCTCCGATATACTTACTGGTATTCTTTACCTTATATCTACCACTATATGTCTTGCCCCATGCCATCTGTGCATCTCCAACTTATCTTATTAGTATTATTTATAAAGCTGTCAGGCAAAGAAAAGCCCTCCGAAGAGGGCTTATAAGCTTATTGTTATATTATATTTATTCTTATAGTATTATTTATAAGAATTAATCATCCTTCTGTGCTAATTTAGCAAAATAAGACAAAGTATCTTCCTCATCGTCTGCAGCTGATGGTGCTGGAGAAGCGTCCGCTTCAGGCTCAGCTAGAGCAGATGGAGCTGTCGCAGCAATCGTTGGAGCAGCAGTATTTTCAGGAAGAGTAGAAGGAGCGGCAGCATCATGACCAGCTTGAACACCTAATACTTTGTTTAGTTTTGCTTTTAGATCAGCGTATGACTTATAGTTCTTAGGATCAATAAAGTCTTGCAAAGAATAAAGCTTATTATAGATTTCTTCTAAACGTTCATCATCACCATCGAATAGACCTTCAGGTTTAGAGAACTCAGACTTGTCATATGATACCCAACCGTCGACTTTACGAATCTTAATCTTAAAGTCAGCACCTTCCCAGAAATCGTAAGGGTTTACTGGTTCTTCGTCTTGAAACTCAGGTTGCATTACATCCATAACCTTATCAAAGATCTTTTTACCGAATTTGTAAAGCATTACTTTGCCTTCATTTTCAGGATTAGATGGATCAGATACTACTAAGATATTAGATACATAATGCAAACGGCGTTTACGATCACGAGCAGTTTGTTTATCTTCTTCTCGACCAGTATTCCATAGAACAGAATTAGCTTCTGTTACTGGATCATCTTGACCAATTGAAGTTAGAGAGTTTTCGATATACCATTGACCAGTTGGTCCTTTAAAACCATGATCAAAGTATTTTACCCAAGGAAGATCTTCACCTTCTTTGGCTGGTAGGAAACGGATTACTGCATAACCATTACCTGCTTTATCACGTGTTGGCTTCCAGAAGCGGTCATCACCATATGATTTTTTGCCAGAACTACCTTCAGTAGACGCGACAGCGTTTACCAAATCATCGATAGCTTTTTTACGATTGTTTTTGAGATTTGAAAATGACATATTTTTACCTTTGTATTAACATTGTATTAGACTGAATTATCCACTATGTACTCATAACATAAAACGTATATTATATAACAAAACCATCACTTTGTAAACTGTTTTAACACTGTTTCTCGTATTTTATTTATATCTGTTTTAACGAATGGAGAATACTTGTGTATCTTACGAGACAGCTCTGGCCATGCTATAGTTTCTGTTATGTCTTTATCAGCTTTCCTCATAAAGTTAGTTAGCTGATTGAGTAACACAACAGACTCGAGACATATGCTACCTTGCATATATTCCCTAACAATTGCTGGATGTTGTCCATCCTGTGAAACCAGTAGCTCGTCAAATGAATCATATGTACAACTTAATGTAGACATGTCGTTCTTAAAGACATATGATATAGAGTCATGACGCTTGACCAAACCATTATAATACTTCTCAGCATTATCGTCGAGCATGTCTCCAACATAACTTACGTCATGTATAAAGTTTGATACCATAAACCTGCAAAGGTCTTGGCCATGCCGACGATGCAACTTATCGAAGAAGTACTTATCGCGACGTTTAAAGAAAGACTTAGAATTGACTCGAGTCTTAAAGTTAAACTTGATAGCGCAGTATTTATCGGTTTCGAAATGCAACTTAAGCGCATTATACATCGTGAAACAGTTAAACGCAGCTTCGCCAGCCATTACTTAAGGCAAGTCTCGTAGAGTGACTGTAGATCATCTGCATCTGTAGTTACTTCAACAAGATTCTGCTTATGGTACGTATTAGCCAACCGCTTTAAATGCTTCTTATCGATTCCTACGTTATCGCTTAAGTCTTCAATAGCTTCTTTAATGAAGTCCTTTTCGGCATCAATACGAAGCATAGAGTTTGAGATTTCTGTCATTGCTGTTTTGATCTTTTGACGATCAGTTTCAGCTGATGGGATAATAATACTCATATGTTGTTTCCTTTAGATTGGTAGTGTATTTCCACCAGTGTCATCCGTATTAATTAAACGGAGGGCACCAGCTTCGGCTTCAAGTTTAGCTGTAAGAGATTTACTCATAAGCTTTTTAATGTTGTCATAATCCATACCACGCTCTTCAATGATATGGGTTATAGCTTCAAGATACTTCATCCTCTTTTCAAGGACTAATTCTTCGACTAGAATACTAAATCGCTTCTTAGTCATAATCTTATGTTCTAGCACATTAGGTGGAGGTGTCATTATTGATCCATAACCCTTAATAAGATACAATCCTTATTGATTCTGTTATTAGGAACCTCAATCTTAGTAGTCAACTGATTAAACAGATTGTCTATTTGACGAGGGGTTTTCTTAAGAACCTCTGGTAAGAAGTCTTGAGGCTTTCGCAGTTTAGTAGCTCTGCTTAGTTTCTCATCGACATTCTTAAGCGTTGATCCAGATACTTCGAAACCTTTAGCATTATCAGACACATATTCGAATATCTTACGTTGTTTGACATTATAGACATACAAACGCATTGCAGTTGGAATCTGTATAGGATTAATAGAAGCTAGCTTTGAATCAGCGTCACTTGGTAAGTATTTAAGTTTAGCTACTTGTTTATCAGATGCTTTAGCTTTAGAAGCTCGTGGCTTACGAACTGCCTTACTTGCGAGTTGTGCTTTTTCAACATCAGCTAAGATTTCGTCAAGTTGTGATACTGCCTTCTTGAGATTACTTCGCTTTATATGACTATATGCATCTACAATATCTTCGTCTTTCTTATCGTAGGCATCTTGCATTTCAACTCGCAGGGTTAATACTCGATCAGCAAACATTTTAACGCCAGCACCCTTAATATCATTATTCTTTAATGACTTAAATGCATCGAACTGCGTGCTAAAATTATTAGCGTGCCAGCCTTCAACAACCATCTCATCAAACTCACTATATACTGTTTCCATCATCTTAACAAACATTCTATATTGAGGAGATACTGTTTTCTTTTCTGGCTGGCCATCATCTTCAGTAATTTCTTCTACTACAAGCTTACCTTGTTCGACTAAAGCCTGAATTCCAGTTGATATACGAGTTAATTCAGCATCACGATAAACAAAACCAGTAAACGATACAGCTACTAATTTTGATATAGGAAGACATGCATTATCTGGTACCTTCTTAAGACTCTTAAGATCGTCTTTGGAAAGCTTTAATACATCCTTAGCGTATGACTGTACATATTTTGCAAAGTCTTTTGGCTTATTAGCATAGTTAAACCAATTTGCTCCTGATGCCCACGCGTTCCAATAACCAGCGTCATCAGCTGGAGTAGTGGAAGCATCGAAGACTGGCATCTTGCCTAAATATATACCATCAATAGAGCCGCGATTGGATCTACCTTTAGCTCGTTTCTTATCTAATTCTACCGACATTGGTATTCCTCATTTGATTTAATATGGTAATTATAACATAACGGTAAGCAAAAGTAAACTGTTAATTTAAACAATTCATTTAGCTCCTACCGATATGTTGAATGTCGTCATTTGGAACCACTTGGTAACAGCCTTTATTATATGCAATCGATACAGTATAGTTCTTACTGACCTCTTGCTTATATGATTCATCAACTGTAGTCTGTATTGGTGAGCCGAGCGGTGCTGACTTATACTCAGGTTGTCCATCGTAGAGTGGGTTATCTTGCTTAGGTTTAAGTTCAACAAAGGGTGGCTTATATGGTTTACATTTATTCAGAGCTTTGCTTTTACGTTTACGACCAGTATGATCATACCTAAGAGAACCGACAGTAGAACCTTTCATCATTTACTCGCTAATATGTATAGACCAATGTTGGCAAATGAATAACCAAAATATGTTAGTAGCATGGGTAGGTTGCCAAACTTATACCATTGCTCTAACCCAATATACAGGTAAATGACACCAGTAAATGCTATTAACCATGCGCTCATCTGAAATCCTCGCTGCCGGTATCGGTAGCCTTATAGTTGTCATAGATATCAGTGCTCTCACGAACATAACGATCTACGTCTTTATAGAACATATTTTCTTCTGAAAATGCATCAATGTCTTTTGCGGTCTGAGTCGCTTCGCAGTTTTGAGCAATCTTCATTAGACGACGAGTTTCTTTTAGAGCAGCTTTGACTTGACGCTGTTCTTCTCGCATAATGCGCTTATGTGTCTTTTTAATCAACTTCAATCGAGCTTGTTTTGCTGCTTTAGTCATAATAGTCATTATTTGTCATCCTCATCGAATTCATTGATTTTTGAATTAATTAAAAATAAGCCAGATAGAGCTACGAGGAGTCCAGCTAACATAGTAATATTTGACTCATTCTCTATTAGAGGAAACGAGCTGATTAACATTGCAGTACCAAGAATTACTCTAATCATTATTCACCTCAATAGTAACTTTATAAGTCGTACCATTACGATCCATTACTTGAATAGTTCTTTTTGACGAGAGATACTGACCTTCGCTATTTAGATCTAAACGAGGGTTAGTTGAATCTTCGATATGAGTAGACATCTTAGTTGAATCTTCAATAAGAGTCTTTGATATGACTGCTGCTATGTAATCACAATATTCTAAATTTACCATAATATGTTCTCTAATCAATTTATTAATTTATAAGTGTATTATACACTACTGGTCGAGAAAGTAAACGTTTATTTTCACAAATGTGAATTATTTACATTCCGACCAGATATTGATTAGAAGTTGAAGCCTACGCCTACTCCAGCATTTTCTGCAGTATCAAAGGTAATCGTTACAGTTGCTGATTCATATCGTGCACCTAGCGCCACCGCAGCCTCGCCGTTGTAGTAACCAACAGCTCCTCTGAATCCATTAGTACCTCGAATCGCATTGGATGCTGCTATTGAAGCGGCAGTACCAGCATTGAAGAGTTTTTCTTGTTTGTTAACTAATGATTCGAAGTCTGATTCGACTTGAGCAATAGTAGAATCAAACATAGATTGCTGAGCATCGACTTGAGCCTGGAAGTCAGACGACAGTTGATCAATTCGAAGATCGAGTCGATCGATGTTTAGGAAGGTTATGTATTGAAGTTGGCTTCGAGTTTGACCTATCACATTGAATAACATTAACACATTGTTACCATCATCAATATTAAGCTTGTCGTGCAAGTCTTGTAGGTCTTGGTCCCATGGATCAGCAGCCAATACTGACGAAGATAGTGTTAGAATAGATAGTGCTAATATTGTCTTTTTCATAATATAGTCTCTAATTGATTTTATATACTAATTATATACCATCTGACGAGAAAGTAAACTAATTTCTTAGATTATTTTAGTAACTATTTCACATTTCTTATAACTTTTCGTTCTTATCGAATCCTCTAAAGGTTTTGAACCGAGGGAATCGAAGAGAGTAATGATCAGAGTTCTCACCAATAGTAATCGCATCAGCTCTTATCTCGACGACCTGACCCATTGCCTTACCCTTATCATCCCATATTGATCGTCTCATGCTATCAGTTAAACCTGATCCAACACTAACGCTGATGAACTTACCATCATCTGAACCCTGACATTGTATCGCTCCAAGATTACCCTTGTATTTACCAGTGCCTTCTTCTAGATCAATAATATGTAATGATACCTCAATAAAGGGTTTAGCTTTCAACCAGTTGTACGACCGTTTACACTCATACAGTCCACCGATAGGTTTAATCATTAGTCCTTCATAACCCTTTTCTAAGGCCACCCGATTCATTTCAGTGTACTCAGCTTGACCTTCTTCGGTATCTAAGTTGATAATACACCAATCAACTGGTACTAAACAGCTAGTTTTTGTGAAGTCATCTAATTGTTTCTTTCGCTGTACTTGGTCTAGTTTAGATTTTCCAGATTTAAACTCTTCTAATGTGATCATATCAAATATTGCCAGATATGCATCGTCAGTCTGAACGTCTTTCTTTCGATTAAGCTGCTTCATTAGAGCCTGAAAGTCACCACTCATTACTTCACCATCAATAACAACTGCTTCATCAGAAGAACCAACATAGTCTTCTATTGCTCTGTTTATATGAGGGAAGTTACTAAGTACCTTACCATTACGAGAATGTAAAACACATTTGCCATCTTGATGAATAGCAATTACGCGAACACCGTCATACTTATATTCTATGACGCATTCTCCAACCATCTTCTTCTCATGTTTAGCTCCATCGTTAGCAAGCATGCACGTAAAGGTAGGAACTCTAAACTTAATTTTAGATCTCTTAGCTACATTATTAACTGTCTTTTCACTAACACCACATCGAAGATCCTTTAATAGAATACGACGATACCAGTTGTTCCATTGATCAGATGTTGCTTGACATATAAGACTATCAATAGTATCAATTGCATTGTTTCCAGTTAAGGAGCGATCGATTAACGAATGAGCAACCTCTAGGAAGACATTCCACGAAAGGCCACTGCCGTCACTATCTGAGGCTTTAACACTCTTATCACTTACCCCGAATGTAACTAATGGATCTAAAGCTAAACACATTGCTTCCTGAAAGATCTCATCCTCGATATATTTAGCTAGTACCTCTTCTTTAAACAAACGGCTATTATTAGATTCTAACTCAACTACAACTGAAGCGTAATCCAAACTCATTTCTTATCCTTGTTTTTAGTCTTATCATTATCTTCAGTCTTCTTTTTCTTACCGAATATAGCATCAAAGTTGTCATTATACGATTGTTTATCAGTGGGCCTAACACTAGACCCCTTTCCACCATGCCATTGCTTAGTCATATTATGCCTTTTTAGAAGATTTGCGGGCGTTACCATGTTTGGCATTTGCATATTTTGCCATTTTGCTACCATAACCTTTTAATGCTTTTTCCATTCGAGGGCGATCTAGATTTGGTTGAGCTTCGATTACCTTTCTTACTGCTCTTAGCTCAGCTTGTCGTGAAGGAGTTTGAGAGAATTTAAGCTTTTCTACTACGATCTCATATAGAGATACTAGTTCTATTGGACCAAGACCCTTTATAAGATCTTTAGCTTCAGAGTTATAATCTCTATTTGGATTTACTTCGTCTTTTTTAAACTTTGACATATAGGTGTTGCTCCACTCGATTAAATAATAAGATAATTATAACACATAAATATCACTTTGTAAACTGTAAATATTAACCAAATTCGCGTAGTACCCAGTCTTCGGCCATATCTGTAACTTGTTGGATTGTCTTCTCGTTAGAGTCATATAGCACATCAGCAGAGAAAACCCAACCTTTACCGTGAGCTGAACCTCTCCACTTACGATAACCTATATTATTTTTGTTTGTTTTAAATACTTCAGCCTTGCGAGTTCCATCATCTGAATATAGTGTTTTGATTTTAGCGTTTGCAAGATACATCATATAATATTTCCTATTTAGTTACCAGAAGTTAGATCCATATTGAATGGATAACATTTCATAAATAATTCATCTTCTCTACCGTATGCTTCAATTTCCCAAGGTTGTTTACTATATGGAACATTATCATATAGTTCACCATACCAGCGTATTCCTTGCTCGTCTAATTCACCCTTTAAGAATTGTTTAATGTGAACCATCTCATGGACGATAGTTCTCATCTGCATTAAGAAGCCAACCTTCTTACCTTTATGAGTCTTAGCTATCTCAAGTTCACCTTCTTCTTGATCAGCTATAGCCCATCCATATGATTCATCACCTTCTTCACCGCATTCAGTGACAAACCGAATCTCGAGGTTTGCTTCATGATCGGCAATACCTAGTTCTTTACATAGTCGAGTCAATAATGTCTCAACTACTTTGCGGTTCTTACATCTGCCTGTTATTTCATATATCAACTTGATAACCTCATTTAATAGGATAATTATATCATACTATCCCGAGAAAGTAAACTGTTAATATTTACACTTTCTCTAATCTAGACATCAAGCGGTCTGCGCGATTCGTTACTTGTTTATACCATCGTGAATCTCTTCCTTCGACCGCCGCCAACTTCCAGTTAGCTGATTCTGCAGCCCTAATCATTTTCTTAAACTTAGAGAGTTTACCTCTACCAAGATTAAATGCCATATTGGCAAATACTTGCTTAGCCTCTTGCGGATAGCTATCCCAACCAGAGAACAACACTTTACAGTCTTCAATAGATACCTTAACGTCTAATATGAATGCTTCATTAACTCTTTCTGGTTCAACAACTGTCCCAACTGGCATGCCTTCTTCGAACTCAAACTTTTGAATAAGATGACCAATTCCAAACGTAGGATAACCTAAATGGTCTAGGTAGATTTCGTACTTTACGCCTTCGTCTATCTCAAGCTGCGTTCTTAATAGTACCAAATCAATCTCAGTATTCTTATCTCCTGAGCCAAACATGCTGCATGCTTGTCGAATTCTACGCGACATTCTCATCTATTTGTCCTCTACTACTATATTGGCTAGCATTAGTTCAAACTCTTCAATTTTGCCAACTCGATCAGGCCAATGAATGTAATCCTTTTCAGGATTTTTCTTTAGATTACTTAGTAGAGGTAATATAGCATTATATAGCTTGTTTAATTTCTCTTCAGCATCTTCTGCTGTATGATTTAGATCAGTTAAATCGGACTGTGCTCTTTGAACCACTTCAAGCTCGTCTTCATCGACTGCAGTAAAACCAAAATCAAATATATCCGACATTTACTTCTCCATTGGAGGATTCTTTTTAGATTCCTTCTTTCTATCTTTATGCTTAATTGTTCTAGCATGTGTTGGTGTAGACTTTCTTGGCTTAAAATCTTTAGTCTTCATATTATATATAACTCTTCTCTAATCAATTTATATAGGTATTATACACTACTGGTCGAGATTGTAAACGTTTACTTATGTTAATATTAACAAAATTTAGGCAAAAGAAAGGGCGACCGAAGCCACCCTAACTGTTGTACTATATAGACTTATTATGGAGTATCTGTTACTAAGTCAGCAGAGCTAAAGTTAACACCAACAAGGTCGGCAGAACCGGCTATATCAGCTATAGTCGTTACACTAGTCTCTATCTCGTAGTAGTGAACAGGAGCCGAAGCTAATTGACTTAAGTCCTGCGTAGCACCACTATTATAGATAGTCGCTAGGTTAGCACTCTCGTCTGTATCCCATATCGCAATTTGATTCACGCGACCATCAAACGATTGGGGTGATGAGGTACTATACTTACCTATTTTAAACTGTTCTGCCTTTATATCTCCGTCATAACCATTACCTGTCTGTTGTACCTGAGATATAGCGTTAGCACCATTTACGCTCATAGTGAATCTAGTGATATAAGAGGCAATATCAGCAGAGTTAACTCCTGTAGTTCCACCGTCATAAGTAACTAATATGTGATTCCATTGGTTTAAAGGTAGTGTACCTACACCAAAGAAAGCAATCAAATTATTCGTTTGGCCGAATACGAAACTTATATTGCCACCGCCAAATTGATTGATTGCTATCTGACCATCAGTTGCTACATCAGTACCGCCGTAGTAAAACAATGTCTCAGTATTTGTACTTGACGAAGGCTTCATCCACATTGATATAGTCCATGCATCAGAAGCACCAGAACCGTTAGCAGCTCTCCGAAGTACTGTTACATCAGAAGGATTACCCTGTAGTACTGTTCCTGAAGCAGCAGTAAAGTTAAGAGAGTTAGAGTTAGTATAAACAATTTCGGCAACTGTTACAGTAATAGTAAACTCAACAGTACCACCGATAGCATTACCAGCTTTGCAGTTAACTACAATAGTATCTGCAGATGTTCCAAGAAAGGCTGGAGCAGTACCACTTAATACACCAGTATTTTGATTTAATATCATCCAACTCGGAGCATCTAATTCAACATACTGATTAACTATATTATCGCTAGATACGATTTGAAAGTTTAATGCATCACCTTCTGTAACTGTTACAGTTTGATCAGCAATAGTTGGTACGAAATTAAGATCTGGTTGACTACCTTGACCTATAGTTTGTTTTGAAATTACTGGAATAGAGTAATATGCTCTATTACCTTTAACGCCAAAGTATAAGCTAACACTAGAGCCAGGAGCCGGAGACTGTTTAGCGGTAGCTATTTTATGACCTTTATCTTCGTCATATAAAGTCAAATCACCATTATCAGTAAATCTTAAACTAAACATACCTTGTATAGTTCCTGCACCACCACCATCTCTATATTGATTTAAACTTGCAGAATAGAAATAACCACCAGATGGAGAAGTTGCATTCGTATTAGCATTCCAATCTGAAACTCCAGAAGAAGTATCAAACACGATAGCTTCATTGGTTTGGTATATGAATATATTATCTAATTGCTCTTCAGCAGTGCTAACTCCACTTGATGCACCAGTATAATTCGTACCAAAGAAATCTCCTTGACCAACCTCATCAAGCATAAACATGATCTTTTCGCCTGCGACAATAGATATGTTTGATTTGATTATAGTATGATCTTCAATTCCATTTACGATTCCAGCTTCAGAGTTATCAAAATCATGAACGATGGTCCAATCTTTTGTCGATATGATTCCGTTAGGTAATACACCATTTGACCAAGTATGCATTTGGACATTGAAAGATGTAACAGCTAAAGCTATAGTAGTCTTAGCTATTTCTACTTCAGGACTAACAGATATATCTACTAAAGTTAAGAACCCTAATTCATCAAATCTTAGCGCTAAAGCATCACCAGTACCTACTACATATTTAGTTCCATTGGTTGTATTAGTCAAAGTAGTATTTGAGCCAGCTATAAAACCACCAGCGTAGGTAAAAGCTGTATTCCAATTAGATTGCGTTACCGACCCACCATTATAGGCAGTTGCTACTTCAGGTCCATCCCATATACCAAGTATTAGATTAGCACCTCCATTACTCTGAAAGTTCCACTTAAATTCATCTCCTTGAGTAAGTGCTTGACCAAAGTAAAATGGTAATTGCTGATTTACTGTAGAGTCATTAGTAGATACTGCTACTTCTGTATTAGCATTAGTTCCATATGAAATAAACCATTTGTCATTTGTAGCACTTAAAGAAGATCCACTAACCATATTAGAAGCGTCGATAGTAATCTCTGAAGCATCTGACATAACTAATATCAAATCGGTTCCAACTACTGAACCACTAACTACGTTAGTGCTAGAACCTGTAGCTAAAGTCGTAGCATCAATAGTGATTATAGAACCGTTATTTAATGATAATTGAATATCGGTTCCAACTACTGTTCCACCGGTTATAATTGTATCGTTATCTATTGCCAAGCCACCAACGCCAACAGTGATAACGCTTGCATCACTCATCGTTAATTCAAGGTCAATACCATTAGCATTCAATGTACCACTTACAACGTATAAGTTTGTATCTACTGCTAATGAAGTAACATCAATCGTAACCGTACTAGAATCACTAGCTGTTAATGTAAGAGTGTTACCAACTAAAGAACCGAAACTAATAGTAGTATTTTCGTCTACTGCTAAACTTGAAGCATCAACTGTGACGGTAGTAGCATCGTCCATAGTCAATACTAGATCAGAACCACTCAGTACTCCGCTTGCTACAAAGTTATTCGTATCAACACCTAGTGTAGTTACATCTGTTGTATAAGATGTACCATCATTCAATGTTATAGTTAAGTCGTTACCGCTTAAAACAAAATCAGTTACTGGATTGCCTTGTGATGCGAACGTTAACGCGTTGCTGAATAAATCGTTTAGTTGAGTTACTGCTAGGTTCAATACAGAGTTAACCAATGTTCCATTAATACTAACACCACTAACTGGAAGACTTTCAACCATGATCTTTTGACCATCTTTAGCCTTAATCTGTATGTTTGTACCATTAGCCACAGCCTGTAGGGTGTTAACGGGGTGAGGTATTAATAGTGAGTCAGCGCCCAAAGATAAGTCTCTAAGTAGGATTGTAGCTCCTGTAGGGTCTAAACCGAAGTCCATTGCTGCATATTTCAAGTAAGGACTGATTAGCTCAATATCCTTATCTTCAAAGAGTCTGTTATGTACTGTAGCCTGATAACGTAAGAGGCCAGTGTTAGGATCAACAGTATCACCTTGACGTACTTGGAAAACACCTAAATCTGCATCATCAGATATACGTACCTTTACGATCTCAGCGAATAATGTAGTACCTGCTCTAACGTCAACAGGGTGATCAAAGAACCATTCAATTACATCGTTTGGATATATATGGGCGGCAGCTGATGATCGAGCCGAAGCTCTAGGAAGAACTTGCATATACACCTGTCTACCGCTAATAGTAATACGATATTCAAGTCTAATTGAAGAATCTACTTCTTCAGCTGCTGTTGTAGTAATACCAAGACCTGTGATGTTAATACCAAAGTAGTTATTACCACTGTATCCTGTTGATGTAAGAGGATCAGGACTTCCACCTAAAGGCAGAGAAAACATATCAGTATAAACCCTACCGCTAGGTGGAATAAATCCAGACCCGTCTCGGTTAGCAGTAATACTTTGATCTTTTAGTCCACCCCACATAGGAAAGAAGTTAATGTCGCTAGTCAAGTTGGTAAAGAATATATTCTCTGAACCTGAAGACATCTTATGTTGTTGGCCAAGGAAGAGCGAGTTTAGAGTTGTTTCAATTGCTCTATCAGTAATAAGCTTTCGTGATGCTGGGTCGTATCTAAGGTGGTCAAGGGCCAGTTCTTGTTCTGTTGTTACTTCATTAACAAGCTTGGCGCCTTCAGCATTGATGTAGTCTACAACCTGCTGAGTTGTGTATGATAAGTCATCAACTAAAAACGTACCATCCTTATCAGTTATACGACGCTCATTACATCGTGATAAAAGTATACGATCATCGCCATTCTCATCTTGTCTATCGGTTCGACGAACAATGATTCTATTTAATTGGGTTGGATGCAATTCTGCCGTTACTGTTCCTAAGAACTTTGGCTTTATGCGGGAGTTATCGAAAAAGACACAACCTCTTGTTGTATCTGCATAAAGTTTTATAAAATTTGCTACTGACATTTATATATTTCCTGTTATAAAGATACAAAAAAGGTTAATGATAATGCTTCGAATTCTAGATCTTCAGTTGACTTTGCTTCAATGGTAAAAGAACCAGCGGTGTCCCAGCTTGTTCCATCTAAAGTATCACCTACGAAAAACGATATTAGTTCCTCATTAGGATATACAACAGCTGCACCTTGAGACATTTCTAAAGCGTTAGTTGTTGTGACAAAGGTACCTGCACCTAAACCAGTATCTGGAATCGTAGCAACACCGTTAGCGTTACCATCAAATCTCAATCTAAGAGATAATGATGATTCATCAACGTCAGGTGTAGCGAGATGAAGAATACGAACAGAAACATAAGATCCTGCGTTTAACCCTGCGCAGCTAAATCGACCTTCACCTACGTCATAAACGCCGTTTCCATCACCATATGTTGTCCCATCTGGTTGAGCGGCAGCTCGACATCTAAGCGGGACTAGGTCGTTTCTAATTGCCTCATAGTTATCTAATACAATCTTTGTCCATGTGTCTGCTACGAGGCTTTGTACTGTGTTAGTAGCCGAAGGGTCATAGTAATTAGACACTAGACCATAATATCCCTGGACCTCATTAGCAGTATGGGTGTAATCAATCTGATCTGTTTCTATTAGGCTGTTTTCATCAAGAGTTGGAACACCCTCTGGTATACCGTACTCTGACTCATAGTTGCCCATATCAAACTTACCCGTAATAGGGTTAATTCTATATTTAGACATATTTGTTCTCCTTAAACTGTTCGTTCAGAAGAAACAACATTATCATCCACGTCATAGACATACACAATAGTCGCAATTAATGTTCCGCCTGCTTGAAGACCACCTCTAAAGTAATCGATTTGGACTAGGTTACTTGTTGAAGTACCGCCACCCGTGCCGTAGGCATATGCTACGAAGTCGTGAGGACCTACACCAAATCCTGTCTGCTTGCTGTTCGCTGGTAAATGTTGATAGTTATTAAAAGCCATAGTGTTTTCCTACTTATTCTGATAGTTATTAATGATCTTAAATGATCTACTATTATTTATAATAGATCCAGACTACAGACGCAAAAAAGGACCACCGAGGCAGTCCTTTTTAGTATTATTTTATCCTTAATTAATTTGTAATACTCTTCAAATGTATCGTCTGATATTATTTATAAGAGTCAGCATTTTAACATTATTCTGCTATATGTCTATATATTTCTTTCCAATTTGCAAAGCGAGGATGCTCTGCCTCAGAGTTAAATTGATGTGCTATTAACAATGGATCAAGACCATACTTAGCACCATTCTCGGCATTTGCATCTAGATCCTCAACCCAGTAGCAGTTACTTCCTTCCCACTTGGCCAATGCGCTATCTTTGGACGCGCCACATGCTCTGAATGTAAATCCATCGAATACTTCAGCTCCAAAGAGCATTTCAAGGTTCATTATCCTTAGCTTCTGTGCGTGTTTATCAGCCGATAGACTAGTGATAACATGAAATTTGTATCCATGTCGATAATAGAGACGTTTGATATAATGTACTGCATCTCTAAGGGGTGGTAGGAAACCAATCGCGGCAGAGTCATTGAATACTCTAACTGCCCGCTTCGCTTGTTCTGCAGTTATACCATATCGAGTAGCAACGTTATAGCAATCGCTATCAAGGACTTTAAGTCCATTAGTTTCATTGTAGACATCATATGCAAATAACCAATCACATAATACGCCATCACAATCTACTAGTATAATCTTATCTTTTGAATCTATCATATATTATCTCCTATCTACCGAATAACTTTCTTCGGCGATATTCTTTAATGGCATCCCATAATTGAGATGTCCAATTATCGCGATGTTCAACGAACACTTGGGTTCCTTCATCACCAGCGATTACTATAACCAATTGAGTTATAGGTTGACCAGTACGTTCTTCAACCATGATTGCGTAAGCCGCAGTCTGCATGAAGTATGAACTAATCCATTCTTTCTTTTTAGTCTTACGACTTGTCTTATAGTCTATAATGGCTGGTTTGCCATTCCATACGCCAACACAATCTACTCGACCTGCCATATTTAGATGCTTAGAATATAAGGCTACTTCTTGACCCCATACTTCTGTTAAACTTTCATCTAGAATATCAAAGACAGTTGACGCAGTTTCGATATTCTGTTTATGTTGTAATTCTTTAGCTGAGTTATCAAATTCTTTGGTCTTAAAGCTATCATCATTATTGACATATTCTTCTAATATTGAATGAACATTAGTACCACGACTCGAAGCTTGACGAGAGATTCGATTAGCTTCTTCAGGTCCAACTCGAGCTCTCCAAGCCTGAATTGCTTCTTCACCAAGGTGACCAAGGACAGTCGTCACAGATGGATATGCATTTCCATCAGGATCTACGTACTTTCTTCCAGACTTTTTAGTCTCGCAACTTAAGTCATCGTAACCAAGATCCATAGGGACGTGTTTAAAATTCATTTATTGAGTCTCCAGACATGTGCAGTTTAATAGAATCATTTGTTTAACAGCACATAATGACATATTGTCAACTAGCGGTACCAAGTCGCGAGCAGTATCAGCGATACTGATATAACCACTCATCTCCTTAGACACTCCATATCTTTCAGTACCTATAACATAGTTACATGCACTTAGTTGTCTAACATATACATCTGCTTTAAAATATAGTTTATTCATTTAGTTACCTTAAGCTTAATAAACTTACGTCCAGTCTTAGTGAACGATAATGGCTTAGCGAATGTAGTGAATACATCTTCACCTGCCAATTTGTATCCTACGAGCTTCCCTTGATCATTAAGGAAATACGTATGGTTCGGTTGATTATATTTACATTCCGACCAATCAGTTATCTCTTTAAGAGCTTGAGTTGAACCTTCAATTAGTATCATGTATCTAGCTCTTGTGAATTAACGAGTAACAACGATTTAATGCTGTCATGTGACGAGTGTTTTACCAAACCAACTATAGTATCTGTTAGATCATCAATACTAGTAAAGTTACCTTGTTCAATAGCAGTAAAGTCGTACTGTAAGGTACCTAATAACCATTTACTGTTTTCTTTACGAACATAAAGTGTATGTTTAAAATATAGCTTTTTCATTCTACCACCATATATGTTATCAGATGCGTGGAACAGGAGATGTTCCTTTAGCTGTTATCATTTTAGTTTTACATGGCCCAAAGTTCATATCAGCTTGCATTCGTTGTAGTGAACCCTCTAGAGTTGGAATTCCGAGAGCTCTTGCTGTTTCTCCAGCTGTTAAGTGCTTTTCGTTATCAGTTGATTTTTGACGTCTAATCTGATACTCAAACATTGATCTCTTACCTGCTGAGATTTCACAAAATACAACAGACGTACGCGAATTAATAATCAGAGTAGAATGATCGAATGTATTATTACCCATATTCATATTAAACCCTCACAACACGTTAATTAATTTATAGGTTAATTATAACATACATCTATGCGTTTGTAAACAGTAAATAATTACAATTTAGTTACGTAGTGGGGATGCACAGAATATTGGTGCCGAAGGCCGAGTATCGAACGCTGATTCGTCAATAAGAACGGCAACAGGACCTGATATTAGGCCATCAGTATCTACCGTTTTAATAGTAACTTCATATAGACCTACTGTAATAGGTGGACTAATAAATGATGTACCATATACTGCAAATTCACCAATAGTACCGCGGGTAAAGCCGGTAAAGAAAATTCGATCATGACGATATTCCGCATGACCTAAGTCAATATAATATTGACACCAATCAATATCAGCATTCGAATTAAAACTATCTTCAGTGCATTCAAATAATAGCTCATATGTGAATATATAGTGATCGATATCGTTCGAGTCAAGCTCACCACCATTAGTTCTCGTCGTCGGAGTAGACCATTCGAAAACAAATGATTGAGGTTGATATATAGGATCATTAGGAAATGATTGAGCAGATGAAACAGAACTAACGGTAAGGGCAAGTAATAGACTAAATCTGAACATAAGATGATATAACATATTTGTCTCCTGATATAGGAATGCATCCTTTATGCGGATGCGTCCAGTGAGGTGGAAAACAGACAACACTGCCTGTTTTTGGTTGTACTCCTAACTGGTTCTCGCCTAAATCAAATAGAGTTTCACCTCCAACTTCGACATCGTTTAGGTAAAAGAACATAACAAGAATTCGTTTGCATGTATCTACTGTAGTAGCATCAATATGCCAATCGAATTCTCCAATCCCTTGGTCGTATTTCTTTATTCTCGGTGCCTCATAATTCTGAGTATGAGGAAATGATGGGTAATGAGAAGCATAAAACGAATGAACGTCAGTCATAGCCTTGGTAACATTCGCTCTATGCTTATCAAATGATGGACTATCAATAATGTTGATTTCATTGAATCGATATCCATCTGTATCTCTTACTACGACATCTGACGTTGAGTCATATACATCAATAAGATCTTGACATACAACAGAAGATAATACATCTTCAAATATCTTGATCTTATGATCTATCATCGTGAAAGAATGTCCACTAACAAAAACAGATTTATTAGAAGTATGAGACTGGGACATATGGTTCTTACAAGTTCCATCTTGAATCTCAATACTTCTAATTCCTTCTTATTCATACTGTTAATATCTCCTATCGTTTAGTTATGATTTCATCAATTAAGCCAAACTCTAATGTTTCTTGAGGACTCATGAAGTTATCTCTTTCAGTAGCTACCATTACTTCGTCGAATGTGCGACCAGCATGATTTGCAATCTCTTGAGTTAACTGCGTACGTAACTTTAATATCTCTTCAGCTTGGATTTGAATATCCGTCTGCTGACCACTGGCTCCACCTGATGGTTGGTGAATCATAATGCGAGAGTTGGGTAGAGCTGATCGCTTGCCTTTTTCACCAGCTCCAAGGAGGAATGCGCCCATAGAACAAGCTTGACCCATACAGATAGTTCGAACATCAGGTTTAATGAAGTTCATAGTATCATATATCGAAAGACCAGCAGTAACGACACCACCTGGAGAATTGATATAAAGGTTAATGTCTTTATTAGGATCTTCTGCTTCTAAGAATAACAACTGGGCAACGATCAAGTTAGCCATGCCGTCTTCAACCTGGCCGTTAAGGAAGATTGTTCTCTCTTTTAGAAGTCGCGAGAAAAGATCAAATGCTCGTTCGCCTTTGCCAGTATCTTCGATTACAGTCGGGACTAAATTCATAGTATATACGCCTTTTTAGTTAATGTTCTTCTATTATAACATAATATCATTAAATTGTAAACTGTTATTTTTTCATATTATAAAACATGTATAGTGCAAAGAAGTAACCAAATACCAGTATGCATCCTTGACAACAGTATAACGCTATCTCTAATTTGCTCATTTTAATTCCCTGATCCGAGACTCTAGCATACCAATCATTAGTTTGCATTCATCGACCGATTCAGCATGAGCTATCATCTTACAGACATCTATTGCGTTATTAGCCGTTGAGTCTGAATTAACTTGATTGTAGCCTCTACGAGCCGGTACAACAGGTGTCGTCATAGTAATAGTATTGTCTTCCATTACATAGCCATTAAACCAAGTGTATACTTGACCCTTATACATTACCGCTCTACTACTCGCGGCATCTAGATCTATTCCGTTATTTTTACATACAATAACGAATTCGATTAGATCTACATAGCCACGATCGTTAACTAACTCTCTAAACGTCATACTCATTTCTTCTTGACCTCTGTCAGTAATACAGCTCTACGATGAGAAGCGCGTCTAAACTCTGCTTGAATCTCTACGATACCATCAAGCATACCGTAGTCTTTACCGCTAATTGTTACTAAATGGCCATTAAAATCTTCAACTTTGATTTTATTATCTCCGCAAGCACTAACAAAATCAGTTAGGTTTGCCCATTTCTTTTTGCGATTAAGAAGTTCATTCAGTGTTTTCATGGTTAGTCTCCTGGACTAATTAGAGAAGAAAGCCTCACTTGATGGGGAACAGTGAAACGGTGTTAAAATTGATTCTTCGAACTTTGCACCCGACATAATATTAGTACGAGTAACTGTAATAGCATCCATACGAGTTAAAAGAGTATGCATGTCTGGACTATGTACAAAGTCCATAATGTTATCATCTGGATGGAGGTTGCCTGGATCAACGTCATTCTTGATTGCGATCCAGCCTTTTCGACCAGTCGCTGCTCGTAGAGCAGGATCTACATCGGCATGATTAACTGATAGGACACGATATGTTCGAGCATGTTCATGGAAATATTCACCAGCTGCTTTCTTGATAAAGGATTTTGGTTTGCTCATAATATATTAACTCTCTCATTTATTAATTTATGTATCTATTATATCATACTGGTCGACATTGTAAACAGTAAATAGTTACAATCTTTATCGTTCGTCCCATAAGCAATATGAACCAGATAATAGTAACGCGCTGAATCCAATAGCTATATAGATAGTTATAACGTTCGCCAGAGTCATAATTCCAAGTATAGCAAATATAGCAATTGTAAGTTTATCGATATCTTCCATGGTATTCTCCATAGTCTATTTAGTGAGCTTTACATGCATTCTTAGCTTTAAGACCTTTAAGTCCTGCTGTCTTAGCCATTTTAGTACATTCTCTTTTGAATTTGCGACCATGTCCGTAGTGTTTAGCTTCGAATAATTTAGCGTGAGCTAATTCATGAACTAGTGCTTCGTGGGTCTTGGCAGGGGATAGGTTAGTGTTAATGTCTATATGTACATTACCACCAACGTATAAGGATGCTTCTCCTGCGACCTTACTGCCTAGATCTTTATAATCAGCAGTAATATGGTCGCAGTTCATGCTTAATGCTAAACATGTATTGAGAAGTAGTGAAGTAATTGTGATAGTCATAATGTTGTCTCTATAATGTATGTGTTTATCAATCTATAGGTACATTATATACTACTGACAGCAAAAGTAAACGTTTATATTCACTTTGTTATTATTTACTATTTAGGAGTTATTGGACTAGATGGACCGATTCTCTCGTGAATTGTCTCTCTGAGTAGGTCGATCTCTTTAAGTATTTGTTCGTATTCTTCTACTTTGTACCTTGTTAGAGTTGCAAGTTCAGCAATGCTTAGCTGAGCTTTTTCTTCATTGAACCTATTGATCTTCATCTTATTTACGTACTTCGATAATGCTTCTAGTTCTACTTTATCCTTAAAGCAATTCATTATTCTCATCAATGAGATGGCACGACTGACGCGTTTCATACTATTTATCCTATTTGTTTAAGTAAAAGTTGGTTCTAAGCTATAAAGCTTAAAACCTTTGCTTTTGGCTGTTTGGCTTCAGTTTCCTTATCGATTAGCTTAGCTAGATCCATAAGACCTGAACCTTCAGGAATATTCTGCATTTTAAGTTGATCTACAACTTTCATTACAGACTGATTTCTCTCAGTTGGGAGTCTTACTATGTTGTGGTTCATAATGTAATTTCCTCTCAGTTTGATTTAATATAGTTATTATAAACCTTTTAGAGTAGAAGTATACCTTTATTTTTGTTACTATTTCACATTATCCTCATCGTCCTTAATTCTATTAGTGAGTTTATCTAATACGTCATCTTTAGACCAATTAATCACTGGACTATCTTCGTTAGCGAGTTCGACGATCTCATCAGTTGTTACTACTCGATGAGAAACTATCTGTTCACCAAGATGCTGTTGACCTAGTTCTACGTCAGGATTCATCACTACAGTATCAAGTGCCCATTCGACTGGATCATCGTCATTCAATTCTACAGCATATCGCATACGAAAAGTACTAACACATTCTACTAAAACAAACTTACTCATACTCATTTTCCTCTTTTTGTCTCTATAGCCATTAACTGTTCCACAGACATACCATCACCCCTGTGTCTTACCCCAATACCTTTAGCAACTGCCCGACTAAATAGTTTTTCTCGACAAAAACAACAAAGACTATCGTAACTGCTGGCGTGACCTTTACCACACCCACATGTGACATTACTCATTCTCATTTTCCTCTTTAACGTAGTAGTCATCCATCATCATGTATGATGTTGGCATCCCAATTCCCATCACCAAATGGTTCAGGTGCTTGTTCATCTTTAACGTAGAAGTCCTCCCAATCCCCAAATATTTCAGGTGATTGCTCTTTGGCTAGATCCATATAGTATTCGCCAGGATAATGTCTAAGACATCGACCTGCTTCCTTTCTTATTGCGCTTGGTACTCTTGGAGTTTTCTTTGGATCTAATAGGTCTATTAGAAATAACCTAGTACGGTTTACCGCATTTCTTCTTTCATCAGGCATTGTCATTCTTTATCTCCTTTATTTGCAATAAATATTTTAAGTGTTAGATTATCATCCTGTAGACTATAGCGAACACTTTCATTTTTGGTTAGATGGTGTGTATATGCCCGACCAGTTTGATCTATAATCTCAAGTCGATTAATCTTATTCAGTTCTACCAATGCATCCTGCAATGTATTGTCTTCGTATTTGAGCTCGAGCTCATCTACCCAACTCCAAGCGCCTTCATAGTACTCATCATCTGTCCAATCAAGCTGCTTAGTTTCATTCTGATCAGCTATAGTCCAAGGGTGCACTCCAATTTTAAGGAGTCTGATAGCTTCCTTTAGCTCATCCTCATAGCAATCTTTTTTTGCTTCTGTCTCCGTTACATCATAGAGTGTCATTATATACTTTAAGGCTATATCTCGATCAGTGATCACTATCGAATTTCCTGAAATGTTAATGCTTTAAAGCATTGGATATAGAAGTCTTTAATCTCTCCACGATGTTCCCAGCATACACCTAAAGGCACGTAGACTGGCGAGACAATAAGAAAGAATGCTCCTATGAAAAAATCTTTAATTAGTTCTTTATGTTCTTCATTCATTTTCTTTTCCTTCCTTATCTTCAAGTTCACATTCATCTACCCAACACTGAGCGCCTTCATAGTACTCTACCCAACTCCAAGCGCCTTCATAGTACTCATCATCTGTCCAATCAAGCTCAGGTTTCTTATCTTTAGGATCTCCTAAGAAAAAATGTTTAATTAGTTCTTTATTCATTTTCTACCCACCATCTTATTCCTTGTCATTATATACTTTAATGCTATATCTCGATCAGTGATCATTTGCTATCCACCTTATTCTTTGACCATATTCTTTTTCAAAATCGCTGATCAGTTCTCTATATGTTAAGAGAACAGTCGACTCTAATTTGTCTAACCAATCACTTAAAGCATTCCAATCTTCAGTCAGCATTGGTGCGATGCTGTACTCGCTTCTACCACACCAGTGTTCTTTTTCATCCAATCCATATATGTCTATACGACCACAAGAATACGATTCCAAGTAATGTCTATATCGAGTCTTTTCGAAAATCTTACCTGACGTTTCTCTCCACTCAAACGGTATATTTCTGTCTTCATACCATCGAGTAGCTATCGGACCCATCCAGTTTGTACTATAGGTAATCATATTAGTCCCATAGGTTCTCGTAGTATCGACCAAACAATAAGAACCCATTAGCTATACGTTTCTGATGTTTGTCGTAGCCTTCAGTGTCCATCTTATATGTATGATTTGGACCATGAACTAATTGTGTACCAATCTCTTCGCCATCTTTACCATAGTAGGGAATACCATCGAAGTCAATATTACCAGAACAATATTGTTCCTTCCAGTCGTCGTCTAGTTTATGTTCGAATGCAAAGATCATTTCATCTAATATATAATCCCAACGTTCTGGGTTATAGCCTTCGCCTTCAGTATCTGGAGTAGTAATATGAGGTGCATCCTCTTTAAGAGTATTTGGATACCCACACTTAGTCTCTTTGAGTTGTTTCAACATAGGCAATATAATAAAGGCCAGTGTAGTATCCATAGACCACGTATCGTAATTGTCGATGCGTACCTTGACCTTCTGCTTAGGAGCATATCCGAATAGCTTATAGGATATATTGGTCCACCATCGATCTGACGCATACTTACCGATATTAACTTTCATCACATTATCCTTAGTATTTAATTTGTATATTATATCATATTAGGCTAGTAAAGTAAACTGTTATTTGATGTTATTTAATCAGATTAGTTGTTAACCGACTTTACAGTTCCTTCCCTCTCTTTTTCTTAGAAGCCTTTTTCCTAACGGCTTTTTCTTAGCGGTCTTTTTTTCGAATTCCGCAGGGACACGAGATCGAGGTCGAGATCCAAGGTCGAGACCCAAGACCAGGATCCGAGATCAGGTCCTAGGATCAGAACCTGGACGCGACTGGTTCCCTGGTTATTTGACGAGCTCGAGAGGTTGTCGTGGATAGGGACACGTAGCGCAGGCTGCTCTGTATAAGATTCCAGTATGGGCATGCCTCTGTGGTCGTGTTTTACCGTCCTCCGTGTTCATGCTGTGGTAGAGCTCGCGCTCTAGTGAGATCACATACAGTTCATGTTCTGTTGGATATACCCTAAGGGCCATTTCCTTCTCTGTTACTTCGCGTACATGTAACATCTCATGTAATAATACATCGGCAGGCGAGGCTATGCCAGTCTCCATAACAGCTCCTACACTTGGATCGAAGTATATAATAGAACGTATAGACAAGGTCTTATCGTACCTACTCAATGTTTCAGCAGCGTTTGGTCTATATACCACAATCCAATCCTTACTAGCTAAAGACTTATACAATTCTGATGCAGCTTTGTAGTTATCAATATAAGTAGCAACTTCTAATAGGATATGGTCTTCTATACCAGCAGATCTACTCCTAAGATCATCATAGGTCGATTTAGGTACTTCTGAGCATGACGTAACTGCCAAGACTGCGGACATAACTGACATAACTGCGGTAATCAAAAAAATCTTCGTAATTTTCAAAGTATGTATCTCCTCAATATAAGGTTATCTAATGGTATCTATTAAACCTGCGATTAACCATAGACTGATCTGCACTAAACATAACGCAGTTACTATAGTTACTAATAGAAAGAGTGCGATGAAGCCTGTCCAAGCTAAAAGGCCTAACAATAAGATCATAACTGATAAGCTCATTTAAACCTCCAGAAGCAGTAAAGACTGAAGGTAGTCAGTGTAACTGCTAATCTGTCTACGTCGTGACTTGTATTAAAGCCTGTACTATATAGACTACTGATGAACGTAGCAACAAGTATAAGTAAGAGCAGATCTGAGGTTATCACTGCTGACCTTAGTGAATATCTGGGAGTGTAATTTACCCGGAGATTATTTTTAGTAAGTGGTCGTCTGATCATTTTTCCTGCTCCTATATAGTCTACATCGAGGGTATCTGATAACCTTTACGCTAAAGGACAAACACATCTGACTACTTTAGTTCGGACTTCATTTAACACTGTTGCTCTATAGGGTGCATATAACAGTGACATCCTCAGCCCAGTATTATATTGCCTTACATCTAGGCTGCGTACCACTCTATAGAGTCTCAACTGCGCGTTGGTTAGCTGCTGATATCCTACCAACCTTATTAGATAGCCACTCTTGTACGCGATGGGCTGACTGTAGATGACGTGATTCAACCTTATGACTCGTCTTGTCTATATAAGCAATAGTATAGTGAGATGTGTTAGGTCTCTTAGATATGCTATACTGTTCTACTATAAGAGTTTCTGATATAATAGGCATATTTGATTATCCTTGTTATATTTTTGATTTAGCAACCATAGCAGCAACTACTCGATTGAGGGTATCTGCTACATTCTCTGCTTTGAGAAGACTGTGTTGAACAGTCATTGTGGTCATTATCCCCTTGGGGGAGACTTCGACTACTCTATAAGCAGTCTGATCGTCTTGATAATGTACTGGTATTACTTTATACATAACGATCTCTCCTTTGATTTAGGATACAATGGATAGGTTTTCAGCGAGGGATTCAGCTGCATGTAAGGTTGGTAGAGTGGCGAAGGTAATCAGTTCTTTTTTGCTTGAGATGCCTACGACTCTATAGCCTGATACGTCGTTACCATAATGGACTTTGATTACTTTATACATAATGATCTCTCTTTTGTTTGTATGTATCTATTATAACATACTGGTATAGGTTGTAAACAGTAAATAATTACAATAAGGCGAGTATGCCTACGCACAATACTACGAATAGCACGATAGTACTGATAAATGATGCGATTGCTTTGATGTCTTCCATTGTATTGTCTCTCTATTTGATGAGTTGTCTTACAGCGAGTTTGAATAGACATACTACTATAAGGGTAATGACAAAGGTAAGTGCGAATACCGTAAAGAATATCCTCATGCTTCAATCTCTGCTGTTTGAGCTATACAGAGACGATCTTCAATTGACTCTATGACTCTGTCATTAATATAGACTCGTTCCATCCAATAGTTTTCTAATTGAGCGTACTCATCATGGCTTAGCTGATTGGCTTCCATAGCCTCTTCTATACTATTAAAACCCATGGCTATCTGCTCTTGTACTTCGTTAGCAGCGTCGAGTTCGTCATTGATCATTTCAACTATAGTCTTCATATTATACTCCAAATGCGATATCAGCGAGTTGTTCTGCATTCATTGGTTTGCTAGCCCAAGCTTTAAGATCAAAGTCTGAGTTAGCAGTACGAGCTGGATGGGCTGGATGAGTACCAGCAGATATATCAGCGAAGTTCTTTTGGATCCATTCTTTAACTTCTTTTAAGGTATCAAATGAACGATCTTCATTAGCAAAGAACTCTAAGGTAGCTTGATTAGAGGCACGATCTGCGTCTAACCACCAACCTTTAGCTTTAGGATCATTCAAATGGATGTTCGCTGGTACTACACGAATTGTATTATGGAAGGTCCATATAGAACCAGTAGGAGTTGTTGCTTTCTTTTTAAGTGATATCATATATAGGTCTCTCAATAATGTATGTGTTTATCAATTTATAGGTCTATTATATACAGTTGGCTGTAGAAGTAAACGTTTATTTATGTAAATAGTTCACATTAGAGGAAGATGAACCCACATATCACTACTATGACTGAGAGTCCGAGTATCTTACCGTCTTGTAGGATAGAGGCTATGATAAGGACTAATATGGCAAATGGTATAGCTTTCACTAAGAACATAAAGAGAAGCCAGTTATCGCCTATCACGTTCATTACTTCATTCATATAATATACCCTGGGGGTGGAAGGTTATAATACTAACATGGTTAATGGTACTTCGAAGAATCGACCATCATCTGTCTCTATAGAGCATTTAGATCTACGTATACTGGTAACTGTTACTGTACCAAGGGCTGAGTTATTTCTGATATCGACTCGACTACCTTCAGTTAGCATGCTCTTTGCTTTGTTCTGACTGATCTTTCTTAACTGTTTATGTCTGGTATTCACAAGGTCTATAAGGACTGAGACATCGCTAAGGTTGTCGATCTTCTGAATTTCTGCTGCAAGGGTAGCTAATGACATATCGGTACTCTCTATATAGGTGTTTATCAATTTATATGGTTATTATAACCTATATAGAAGGGAATGTAAACAAGTTTATTAGATCAATTCGTTATAAGGTCTATATAGAATGGTTATAAGAGGTATCTACCTGTGGATCCAACCACGTCGCTGCTTACCATTCTGAGGTACAAAATGAGGTACATAACGTCTAAACATCTGTACAAGGTTCTGCTGAGTCTTAGTATAACCAGTCTCCATACAGTAGATCTCCCATCCATTCGTCCTATATAGATCATATTGCTCAGTCCAATAGACTTCCTTATCAGTCTCTTTTTGAATCTTAGCCTTCTGTTCCTCTTTAAGACGTATCAAACGCTTCTTACGACCATACTGGTAACCCCTAGGCAGTGGAGAACCCCATACTATACGCCTATCGAGCTCGCCATTCGTAATCCAACGCAACCGAGTGTCAGTTACTATAGAGTGTAAGTAGTCTATATAGGACTGGAGTAGCAATACGTTGTCTGGGTCTGATTTGAGCATCAATTTATACACTATTCTATGCTCCTTTGACTTAAGTCTATACACCTCTCCTATATAGGGACAGCGAAAATCCTCGAACGTTCTTTTATCAGCTCTATTGATTGCCCTTAGAAGGACAGCATCGTATACTCTCTTATAATCCATACATTACCTGTTAAATCTGTTCTATTCGTTTATATACTGTATTGTTCTATTTATAGCTGGTCGAGAGTATCGTAAGCTATACTTGTTTAGCCACAAGTTACCTGTCTGACGTGGTTGAGGTATGCTAGGACGTGATCTGAGGAGTACAATTGATGTATATCTACTGTTATCTGTATCTGTATGGTACCCTCTCTATATAGATGATCTAACTCTTACCTCTGTACAACAACTATTGTTATCTGTATAGGCGTAAGGTGTATGTATTCTATAGTTATCTGTATACGCGTTGTTATACCTATAAGCAGGTTGTCTCTATATAGCATATTATCACTATATAGATGTTTTTGATTATGTGTGAGAGTATTCAAATTATTGAGTATTCATCGGGGACGATGGCTACGCTGATATAGGTTAAAAAAGTCTCTAACTAGGATATAATGAGTAGTACTGCTGGCGTGAGAAAAAAGCTCTACTGAGGATACTATGAGGTTGTTGCGCGGCGCTTTTCCTTAATGACTATACCATTCTTTACCATACCTGATATTGCAGATACACTGGTATCTAGAGCTATAGCCATACTCTTCTGACCATAGTATACAATATCTGGATCGTCTACGTGGTAGTAATGATTAGTCATACCCTTAGATACAGCCTTTGACCATACGTCAGCAATACCTGGTTCTGATCGTTTGAGTTCTCTACTCTCTTTCATTAGCGCTATCTGTTTAGTACTATAGGCTGGATCTGTAAATTTGTTCTTCATAGTATCTGACAGTTGTTTCCTAACTGCTGGATCTGCCCATCTAATCTTTCCTGATATTGAATTAGACTCTGACATGAGTTCTCTATAGACTGGATCTTGCCATCTGACTTTAGCTATCTCTGAATTAGACAGCTCGTCTTGATTAAGCTCTTCTATAAGCTCTTTCTTTTCATCTGCTGTCATAGGAGTTGATGGGTTATATTGACCGCGTGCCTTTAGGTCATCAATAGAAGGTATGAATGACTCAATTAGCGATTCTGTATCCTTATTCTTAGGCATATCAATCAAGCGTGACGAGTAATACGATCAAATGGACGATCGCGTAGACGTAAAGAAGGCTGTAAATGTCGTATAATGTCATTATTTGTCCTAAAAAATGGGACTGTCTTTACAGCGCAGTCATTCTGATATAACGGTCCAAGGTCATGCTATGGGCCCGAAGATGGTGCACTCAGTGATCATCTGATTATGTTATATCGTGTTTTACCACGCTAAGTGCGAAATTGGGACTGTCTTTACAGCGCAGTCATTCTGATATAACGGTCCAAGGTCATATATTGTCATCTATTTTCCAAAAAATGTATTGAGCCTAAGCCTACGAGAGCGATAGCAATGTAGAGTAAAGCAAATAAATCGTCTATAATCATGATAATTTCCACTCTGTTTGTTCTTCTATAGCATATTGACAGCCTTGGACATAATCCCTGTCTTCCTCTGACAACACGGTCCAAGCAAATGTGATGGTACCTATATGCTCGTGTACGCCATTTGGATCAGTTAGGTGAGTATTAGACTCCATCATAGACTGTAGTTTGTCCATACGGGCATCGAGTTTCTCTCTTAGACTCATATCTATTCTTTCTCAGACAAAGCTAAGCGCAATTCTCGATACATGTCTACATAGCATTTCTTAATCTCGTGTCGTTCTTGCCACATAATTGCTGCTGGGACGACTACTGGAGATACAATGAAGAAGAATACGATCTTCGCTACTGATAATGCTTTAGATTTGTTCATAATTCTATACCTTATCGATTAAATGATTTACAATCTTGGTTAAATCCATCAAATACTCTACCCATACCGCCATCATTATAGACCCATTCCATATGGTCGAAGCGAGAGGCTGATGGATTCCTAATATAGTATCCAGCTGCTTCAAATCGGTAACGACTAGTCTTAGTTATTAACCATATGACAGACGGCGCATGGTTTTCCTTTACTGCTTTCTTTGTAATTCTGTCTATATCTCGAACTGTAAGATCTTTGTCATAAGACTCTTCAATAGCTCTTAACTTAGCACAGTTTCTATACAGTTGACCTAACGCTCCAGTGCTCTTATAGGTCATAGACTCTGCTGCTGATGTAGACATACTAAATGACGATATAAGACTCAACGCGATAAGCAGGTTTTTCATAATATAGTCCTATTTGCGAGTAATTAAGTTACGAATTGGCTGCAGTATAATAACATCAACCAAAAGCATAGGTAGCGAAATCATCCATGCAAGTATTGCACCGGCAGTGTAGCAGAAGACAACAGCTAAGCAATATGATATAACAACTGGAGCATCAGGTAAGGCCGTTGCACCTATGTCGTATACAATATATGCCATTATTGAGATAACCATTAACCAGTTAAGAACATTAAGTACTTTATATACTATTGTAGCGTTAGTCCTTGCTGCTGTCAGCATTGGACTAGTCCATAATAACTCATAAAGTTCATCGCTTGTCACATCAGATTCTAGTTCAGTGAGTTTAGATTTTAGTTTCTCAAGTTTTGATTCTAATTTCTTTAATGCTTTTGTATCTTCACATTTGTAGTAAAGTTCGTTGTATTCTTCGCGTTCTTCATCGGTAAAGCTTTTACAGTTAAGGAAACCACCTGGGCGAGCTAGTCGTATTTGGTCTAGCTCTTTAATGCGCTTAGCTTTCTTTGCTATTTTTGACTTAATAGGATGAAATTCTTTTTTACACTCAGCGATTTCAGCTTTACATATAGTAACTTTTGTTTTGCTTTTAGCTGTTGATTTTTCATATGCGTTCATATAGTATCTCTTCACTTTTTGATTTAATATGGTAATTATAACACACGGGTACGAGCTTGTAAACTGTTTAATTGTAAAATGTGAACTATTTACTATATTAGAGGCATAAAAAAGGTACTCCGAAGAGTACCTTTCAACGTACTGTTAACTAAATACAGATTATGTTAATAGATCATTATGTACTAGGATCAAATCAAAGTCAGATGATATTGTATTATTAGTACCACCAGTTACTCGGACTTCTATGTCTGATTTCTCACTTATAGCGAGTGGGACTGGATAACCGACTGACGAGCTACTTTGAAATAGCGACATTGTTGATTGTACTCTGAATGCGCCACCAAGCTGTCTAACATATATAGAAACAATACACGCTTGGTTCTTTGACGTACTGGCTCGAAATTCAGATAAGAACGCAGTACATCCAGCTGGAACAGTATATAATGCCATAAGAGTCTGACCCATATTAGCATCTATTACCGCTCTCGCTTCTCCAGTATCGACAATTGTTATTCTACCAACGTTAGTTGGACCTGTCAAACAATACGCTCTGTGTACTCTATGGAATACTTGAGTTGTTGTACCTGTTGCCACAGTTCCAGTTAATGTTAAATCAGCAGAAACTTCATTATAGTCTGAATCTAGTCCCTCAATACGAATAGTCTGCGTATCAGCTGCTGATGAAGATACTGCGCTTACCGTACCTGGAACTATATCCCAAGGGTAAAGGGCT